>ERZ794963.2-NODE-2-length-230214-cov-156.878236_pt1 | contig 230214 bp, 210 predicted proteins | sample MGYA00375740_ERZ794963 | MGnify/ENA primary metagenome ERZ794963 (study PRJEB30138, sample SAMN05968720) | food fermentation metagenome | isolation source: fermented_meat | host: inoculated_fermented_meat_time_40_first_replicate;inocula... | place: Italy... | reverse complement strand
CTCCTTTATAATGTATTATATCGAACAGTTTGTCCGTAATTCCATCATAGGAGCCAACATCGCGTGCATGAACTTGCGTTGTATCCTGATATTCAGTTTCTTTTTCACTTTCGTTACGAACCGTTTTATCAATAACAGTTGGTGCCAATTCTACTGGAATATCTGTCTGCGCTGACGCCTTGTTATAAAGTGCTTTACCGCCTTGAGATACCATGCTTGGCTGTAAGGTCTTATTAGAGGCCTTACTATTAATTTTCGTGTCAACCGATACTGTGGTCCATTCGTTATCCGCTAAATCTTTAGGTAACTTATAAGTTATTTTATGAGTAGAGGCGTTATAACTCTTAACATCAACATTAACTTCCGAACCATCATTCAATTTAGCTTTCATAGTTTTAGGATCTACTGTTAATCCTGCTGGAATCGTTGCGGTCATTGTGATGTTATCCCACACACTCTTGAATCCAATATTATGAGTTGCAAAATTTAACGTTATCTCATCCAAGACATGATTCTTTTTATCAGTAGTCGTATTATTTGTGTATGACACTACGGCTTCCGGCACAACCACACCCTCATTAAAGAACCCAACATCATTACGATAATGATAGACCTTAGTAGCATCTAAAGTTTGTGGTTCCCACATCGCGCCAAGCGCAGAATCACCAGCACCAGCAACAAGACTTCCTTCATCAACCGTAAACGGACTCAAATCCGCTCCACCCAGTGACGATCCATAATAGGTATAATCTGCCATCCCATATTTTGATTGCGTATCCATCTGTGCACCCGCGGTTTGGTAACGGATACCTTGATAATGATCCGGTCCATCGGCTATTTTATCTTGCATAATGAATTTGTAACCTTTTTCCATCATGTACATCCCATTTCGGTTACCTTGTGCATAGATATCAGGTCCTTGATTATCATCAAGTTCCGTATCTTCTGCGTAGAAAATTCTGACGGTTTCATTACCTGTACCAACGTCTTGAAGATACATTTCTTGTTTAATGACGGGCTGTTCCTCTGATGGGCGTAAGACGAATTCCACTTTTAGTTTGACACCTTTTACAGTTGCGATTCCGACAGCTTTCAAGGCTGGCTTATTATAACTCGTGGTTCCTTCATAAATTTTAAAACCTTTATCCATTAAATAAGGAATAGATGTCTCAGCTAAAATTTGTTTTTGATTACTTGTTTCCGTTGTTAAAGCGTAACCATACGAGGTAGTCAGTCCTTGATTTCCTTTATGGAACCCATTAATAATTTTTCCATTTGCTAATATGAACACGTTTGTCTTAGGATCCACATAATCACGTGTCGTAGGCGCTGGATCATTAGAATTATATTCACTCTTAAGTGACCCATCAGAATTCCCAAAGGTATATCCCAACTTAACGCCTGGATCATCTAATGGTAAATATTCAATGGTATTTTGTGGCACTTCCTTCCAATCCGTAATACCATCATTGAACCCATCTGGTGAAACCCCTACACTTTTACTTGTGCTTTTACCGTTAACTAATTGTTCATTAGCTTCCTTAACACTCTCGATACTAGGTAACTTTCCTGATGAACTCGATTGAACAAGAACCGATTCGGTTGACTTACTGCTGGATTTCGAACTTGTACTCGACTCCGCCTCATCACTCGAACTCGAAGTTGAATTTGATACTGATTTAGAGCTAACAATTTCACTAGTGTCTTTTGTTGAACTTGAGTTAGATTTTAATTTGGATTCTGACTTTAGACTTGTACTTGCCTTAGAAACATCTTGTTGCGCTGCGATTACATTACTGCTCTGAATAATAAACAAGCACACTAACATAACGCCTAACATTATCCATGTCATTAACTTCTTCATAAAAAAATCTCCTCTCGTTCATTGACTATCGAGAATATTTAAAATTTTCTATCCCTGTAGCACTCACATTCATCAGATATTATCCAATTAAGAATTATGTATAAATAAAATCACTATATGACTATCGTTAAGATTGTCATTAATACTGTTCATGGTTTCTAACATAAAATGTAAACTATGTAACCACAAATGAATTCTATAATATATTTTAATTGATTGCAAGTGGGTTTTATGCAAGTTATTACCCACCAATAAGTATTTATGCAGTTTACCATCTCTGAAATGACTTATTAAATCAGCAATGAATACGGTTAATTAAAAAAACTATATACTATACCAATACAGTTAACACAGCTAAACAGTAACTATATATACAATGTTAAGCGAACCAATTTTTAGTTCATGCACTTTATATTTGTTGTTGATAAACTCTTTTGTGAATTATATTCATTCCGTCTTAAAGTTCATTTTTTTTTAAAATAATTGTCTTTAATTGAATTTCTTATTCAAAATTCCCCTTTTTATTATCTAATTCTAATCTACAGTCGGTTTCCAGTTCTGATTTTTGTCTTAATATACATTTTCAAACCTTTTTTTGCATAAATATTCTTTTTGAGTAAAAAATACATTTTTAGCAAACGTAATCATTAACGAATTAAATGATTTCATCCGTTTCCCAAAAATGTTAATCGCTACAAATCCCGCTCTCATAAGATTGTCTAGTCATTAAAATAATTCATCAATACTATTCAACCGCATTAACTTATGTCACTAAATAAGTCGTCATTAATTTCATCATCGTTTTCTAACTATCATTTATTATCTTTCAGACCATTTTTGGTTAAATAATTGCATATTATTGGTTACTCTACATGTATTTATGCACTGATTACCCACAACCGCCTCTTAGTCGGTGGATAACTTGTTCATGACTTTTCCCCATTAAAAAAGCCGCGTTAACAAGGCATACTTGTCTACACGACTACTTTTCTTCCTATATAAATACCGACGTTAGGTTTCCTGTTGTTGATTTGCCTGCCAATTAGCCTGATTAGGCTGCTTCAACCGAACTTGTCGTTTATGCATCCACTCGCTTGGTGCTTGCTCGTAGGTTTCAAAATCGAGCGTTTGTATCAACCACTGCTTTTCATCCGTACTGTATTGCATCGTGACCGTTGCATTTTGTCGATCATCATTGGTTAATTCAAAAGTCGTTTTATCTGTTTTTGCTATCACTTGAACAGCTTGTTTTAAATCAATATATAAATCAAAGGTAACTTGAGGTTCTTGTCCACCATCTATCTTTAACGAATCCACGTTCATCGCTAGTTCTTGAAATTGTTGCTGATAGGCCTTTAGATTTGGTTTTAACATAGCAAATACCCGTGCAACCTCCGCACGATCCTTGGCGGTTACACCCTCCAAGTGACTGAAATCTAATTGCTGATTGATGCTTTGATTTAACGATTGGTAATAGGTCAATACGTCAGCTAATCGGTGCTTTTGAAAATCAGGTTGGTTTATAAAATAATCGGGCGTTAATTTCAGTTGATAGTTGTGCTGATTCAGGTTAACTTGGCGGTGTTGCGTGACTTTCCCATAACATTGATTATTGATTGTCAAATCCAATTGATATTGTCCTGGGAGATAAGTCTGCTGCGTCTGATGGCTTTGGTTAGATAATTGCCACAACTGATTTTGCCCACTAATATAGATGGTCGTTTTACTGGGCACATCGCTTGCCGACCAACTTAGATAGCGCGCTTGTGGTAAAAACTTCTTTGGCTTGAACCAACTCATCTTGTTTTCTATCTGATAAGCCGTCGGTTTTGTCAGTTGTTGCATAAAAACCTGTTTTGCTTTTTTGGTCGCTAGTTGTGCTTCGAATAATTGGTAACTTCCTTTAGAAATTTTACGACCATTTGCAAACCGCGGTATCATTTTTTCAACAACCGTCCATTGGTGCTTATTGACTGCCGTTTCTAGACGTGCCATCTGCGCCGGTAGTGATTGATAACGCCAATAGCAACCCGACGCTAAAACAATCGTTAGCAAAAAGCCGCCCAGAAAAAGAATCTTTTTCCAGCCGGCTTTCATTTTAGTCATCTAGGCCACCCATAAAGGCTGTTTGTAATTCACCAAAATCATAGTTATCTGAACTGTCTTCGCTATCGACAGTCCATTTTCCTTTTTCTTTAACTAGCTTAACTTTATAACCCTCACCATCCATATATTCTGGTGTGCTGACTTTGGCACTTTCGAATTTGGTTGGTAATTGTTGCAAGAGATATTTTTCGGCATCTTGTGTCGCTTTTTCATAATCATCATACTTATCTTCATTTTTATCCGTAAAATCATCAATGATTGCTTCGAAATCAACATCATCGAAGTTAATCACTTCCGGTTTAACGTAAATGATTGCTGCCTTAGGAAGCATCTCAGCGACCGAATATTCAACAGTTGCTTTTTTGGCATTGATTTGGTTGAAACTGGTGACTACTTTTTGTAATTCTGCAGTTGATGGTTTGTAATTATCAAACTGTTTACCTAGTCTTTCTGCAAAAGCCGTTTTAAAATCGTCATGTTCTTTTTGTAAATCATTCGTTAAGGCCGCTTTATCGTCAGCCTTAGCGCCTAAGAAAACTTGGTCGACATATTCCTTAGCGAGTTTTGTCATTTGTTTAGTGTGGTCTGGATACTTGTCGGCATCAATCTTGACCTTCACATCTTTTTGCTTTTCTTCGCCATCGTTACCCTTATAATGCAATTCATATTCTTGGCCTTTTTGAACGTTAAAAACAACATAGCCGGTTGTACTCTTACCACCAGAAATATTACCACTTTCTAATTCTTGGAACCCATTATCATCATCGTAGACACTGGTATCGGCCATTTTATTACCGTCTTTATCATATAAGCTCATGTCATATGATGATACTGATAGGGCCTTTTTGGTTTTATTATCAATTTTGATGTTTAAAGCCAAATATTTCTTACTGTCACTCGCCTTTTTACCGTCGGGCACCACATAGACCCCACTCTTCACGGAAAGACCAACTGCCCCTGTGCTCGCCGTTGCTTGACCTTCCTTGTTTGATTTCGATGAACAGCCCGCTAACAACATCATGCTAGCTAAGCCCACCGCCCCAAATTGCCATACACGTTTCATTTTCACCATTACTGCCTCCTATATCTGTCTTAGCTTCGATTCTATCAAACCTAAATTACAGCTATATACCAAAGGTGTATATTTTATGTATATCTTGAATAGCATAATTAACGATTACGCTTGAATAATAGCGCGGTTGGCAACAATGATTATCACATTAGTTAATCATTTCGAACTATACCGATAAAAAAAGAACCGTGTCTTAATCCGACAGGTTCCTTTGATATTATCCGTTTTGTTGTAAGTAGGTTTTAACCAACTGGTAATTCTTATGACCGCCACTCAGATTATAAACGGTCTCAAAGCCCATATTTAATAGTAAGTTTTGCGCAGCATTCCCCGTAACACCCTTGTTGCAATAAACAACTGTCGGCATCGTAGGATCTAATTCAGCAAGTCGTTTTCTGATTTCACCTAAGGGCATACTGATTGCCGTTTCAATATGCTGTTGTTCATATTGTTTTTGTGAACGGACATCAATCACTTGCAGACTATCCCCTGCGGTTAGTTGTTGATAGAGTTCGGTTGGTGATAATAATGGTCTACCATTGCGCGCATTTTCCAACGCCATCCCCGTATACAACACCGGATCCTTAGTCGTTGCGTAGAGCGGTTGATAGGCTAAGTCGAGGTGGAACAAATCAGCCACTTTGGCACCAAACGAAATGGCCGTCACAAAGACATCGATTCGCTTATCAACACCATCTTGGCCGATAATTTGTGCGCCAAGCAAGCGTCCCGTTTGATGATCGGCGATTGCTTTGATGACATTTTCCGTGCCGTTTAGATAATCAGCATGCCCCGGTTTGATATTGTATAACACATCGATTTCATAACCTTTTGCACGTGCGACCTTTTCCGTAAAACCAGTCTGGGCAACTGTCGTATCAAACAACCGGACAATACCAGTGCCTAAAATGCCGCGATGTGCTAATGCACCACCAGTCATTGCATCCCCTGCAATCCGTCCCATCTTATTGGCAGTTGAGCCCATTGGTCGGTAAAGTGGTGACCCGTCAATTAAGGAAAAGCTTTCGGCAACGTCCCCCACCGCATAGATGTTTGGGACCGAGGTTAACATTCTATCGGTCACTTGTATTGCGCCAGAGGTTCCCTTGGCAATTCCCATATGATCGACTAATTGCGTTTGTGGGATAACCCCCGTTGCCAATAGTACTAAATCGGCTGGTAATTGGGTGCCATCACTCAACTTCACGGCGGTAATTCGTTGTTCTTCGACTTCCAGTGACTCAGTCGTCACGCCTTTAATGACATTCACGCCATTTTCAAGAATTACTTGTTCGGCGCGATACGCGATTTCGCCATCATAATTGGTCATGATTTGCCGACTGCGTTGCACAAGGGTCACTGATAACCCCCGTCGATGGAATTGTTCCGCCATTTCAAGACCAACATACCCCGTTCCAAAAATAAGCACATTAGAAACAGGTTTCGTTTTGAGATAGTCATCAATTGCACGGGTATCGTTCATATGATGCAGTGTAAAAACATTGTCATGACCTTGATCAAATGGTGCGATCACGCGTGGTGCTGCACCGGTTGCTAAAACCAGCTTGTCATAGTGATCTTCAACAACTTCGTTAGTCGGTAAATGCTTGACCAGTAGCGTTTGGTGGACCTCATCAATTGAAACGACTTCTGTGGCCGTTATAATATCAACGTTAAAACGGGTTTTAAACCAAGCTGCGTCCCGCGGAATTAAGTCATCGAGCGCTTCAACTTCACCCCCGAGATAAAATGGCATGCCACAAACTGAATACGAGATATCGGTCCCTTTTTCGTAGACCACAATTTCGTGATCCTCATTGTTCCGCCGGGCCTTGGCAGCAACACTCGTTCCTGCTGCTACTGAACCAATTACGACGATTCTCATCACAGTCACCTACTTTCGCTTATTAACCTCAATATAACAAAAAATAACCGATTATAAAAGCGGCACGCCACCTAGCAAAAAAGGGTGACAACAAAATCACTTTTGTTGTCACCCTTTTGATTAATTCTAATTTAGCCAACTAGAAAGAAACGTTTAAAAGTCGCAGTTTCTGTGGCCTGTTGTTGTTGGTACCAACTTGCTAATTCTGCAGATAATTGGTCGTAGAGTACTTTTCCTTGTTCTGTCATTGAGATACTAACTACTCGCTGATCTAATCGTGTCCCACGGGTCTTTTTAATCAAACCTTTATCCTTTAACGTATTGAGCTTTCGAGTCACAATAGGACCCGATGTATTAAACTTAACCGCCAATTCGCTAGGTGATTGCGTCCCATATTGCACAAGTTGTTCTAAAAATAAGAACTGCTCAAACGTCATACAGCGCGTCCGACACAAACTATTTAATTGCTTCGAAATAACACTCGTTTCAAAATACCATTGACTTAATGCTAATACCTGTTGCTTTTTATTTTTCAATTTAACTTTCCTCTATTCTCTTTCTAAAAATCTATGTATCGACACTGCATAAAATGCAATGTCTAATCACATTATGGCGCAACCGTTAAATGCCATTTTAGGGTTGTTTGATAATGCGTTTGATACCGTTTGGTTGTTTGTGGGACGTGGAGACCGATGCTATAATCGGCCGTTTGGGGATCGCCAAAGCGGTACTGATAGATCGAATAACCTGGTAAATCATAGGTTAGGTTCCCCTTATTATCAGTTTGTTGATGCCGATACTGCCCACTTTTGTGGTAGGTCACTAACGTTTTGGGCTTATCACCTGGGATCAAACTAAACGCTGCGATACTTTCAATCTGATCGTTATTTTGCTGACTATTATTGCCATCAGTTTGAACGAGCTTGAAATTAGCATTATTAAATTGAAGCTGCGCATTATCTAGTTGAACATCCCGCGTCTTTTGATAATGGTCTGTATATTGGCCGGTAAATTGCGTTGTCTGAGAGACACCTAATTGCCAGTCGTTAATACCCCAATAATCGGAAACTTCAACCCCATACGGCACCTTCTTATCACCTTCACGTTGTCCTGGTAGATAATACGTCCGTTCCGCTTGCGTATCAGAAGTGGGGTTAAAGTTCATATCGGCAGGCACCGTCATCGCTAGGCGAGAACGTTCATAACGGAACGTATAATCTTGCGGCGTGGCAGTAATTAGCGGATCAACATCCTTAATCCGGTAGAACTTAGCCGTGCTCAAATCCGCTTGGTACGTATAGTCGACTGGGACATAGCTTGGAATATTTGCTGGTCGAATTTGGTTAGGATCTTGATGCCCACTGACATCAGCGAGTGTCGTTTCAGACACTGGCTTACCAATTAATCCTTTGACCGTCACCGCTTTAGCGCCAATCGGACTACCTGTTGCCCGATCAATATAATGGAAAGTAATTTGCCCCTTAGCTGGTTTGGCTGATTTAACGGTCACATCAGTTGCGCCTCTTAAAACCGTTGTACTATCAGCAATTGCCGTTTTGGAAGTGACTGTATTTTTCAAATCGATATCTGGTATCTGATCATGGGCGACTTTCACCTGATATTCAATATCAGCATGCTGTCCCGCAGTTAACGCATGGAGTTTAACAGCCTTTAAGTCACTCGCCTTTTCACTCGTTCCGTCACTGTATTTAATCAAAATAGAATCAGGGACCAGCGTTAAACCTTTAGGTAAAGTATCTTGCAACTCAGTTGTCGTTATTTTGTCAGTCATCTTATCATCTGCTGAAAAACGGATGCGATAATCGACCGTGTCATCTGGATGAACCGTCGTTGTTGTTTGATAATCTTTTTCACCCATCGTTTCGTTGCGGACCTGCTTGTCTAATGCCACTTGCTTTTTATGAATCAAAATCTTGGTGGCGTCCTCAGCACCAGCAATCTGATCGGTGCCACCTTCAGCAAGATTATCCGCCTCAAGCCCCACACCACTAAAAGTAGCTGGTCGATAATGTCGATAATCATAGTTTGAAGAATCATATGCCAATCCACTTTTAGAAAAATCGGTTGCCATATAATGAAGTGGCCCATCTGCCGTATTCATATTCATGAAGAGTTTATACCCATCATTTGCAATAGATAATCCCGCATTATCTGCCTGGGCGTAAACTGGGGCGCCATCGTTACCATTTAAAGCAGTATCTTTTGCAAAAAAGATGCCTGCCTCTCTTGGTAAAAGATAACTATCATTGGCAATATACAACTCTTGTTGAATGACTGGCTTCTTCAGCGATGGTCGTAGGACTAATTCAACTTGATAGGTATCTATCAGATACTGCACTTGTCCTTCAGCCTTCAATACTGCTTGTCCTTTTGAATCCGTTCCACGGTATACCTTAAACGAATTAAAATGTCTACTAATCGACGTATCACCAATCGATTGACCGGTTTGATCCTTTTCCTTGGTTAATGCATAATCATACGAACTGGTTAAGCCACGGGCCGGAAAATAAGAAAACGGTATTTTACGGCCATTATCCACTAAAAAGATATTCATCTTAGGCGGCATCCCTTAGTCAAGGTTGAACTGTCAGCACTTTTTTGTTCCTCTAGCGTGCCATCATCATTACCAAACGTATAGTTTAGCGTCTGTTTATCACCTACTGGAATCGATTCAATTGTTGCTTGCGAAACCTCTTGCCAATTATGAATACCGTCATCAATCGCGATTGTTCTCAATGGTTGAATTGGTTCCAAAGGTTGTTTCTTTTGGATCACGCTCTCCTTTTTTGAAGACTGTTGACTAGCCGACTGCTTATTCGAAGACATTTGCGTCTCACTTTTTTGAATGTCTTTGGCGGCTTGACTCATATTCACCTGAAAATAAACAAAACCGATTAATGTCATACATCCGACTATCAACGCCGTTAAGTTTTTACGCAAACTTCATTCCTCCTCCAAAATATATCATCAGTTTTAATTAATTTCGTTAGTGTGCATTTAAATTGACAACTGTTAATACGAACAAAGTTTATAATAATATATCGTGTAACGCAAGTTGAAAAAGTTATGAAAACATTATTATATCAAGGTTTTTATGTGGTTATTTGATACGCTACTTGTCCAGGGTAACTAGTTAGTTTTTAGTCTCACAAACCGTTTTAAATCCATACCGATTTGACCTGTTATGATTAATTTTTTTACCTATTAGCGTTACTAACAGCTATCAAAAATAAAGATTACATAATGGATGTTTGTTAAATACGCGTAATTTGTAACAAAAACACCTTACATAAAATATGCATAAATATTTAAAAAATCTTTTCTAAATTTATTAAGGTCATTGATTATCATGCGGATTAAAACCGCTTAACTTGACATCAAAAAAAGCTAGCCCGATATGGACTAGCTTTTTCTTAACACGATTATTCACTTAATGGTCGTTTTAATAATGTCCGTGATGGGACACGCCCACCAAAAATTAACGTCCCGGAAATGTTCCGATAAAGTTGCCCTAAATAATAATTCTCAACGTCAACTGGTGGAAAATAGACTGGCAGATGCTTCAATTGCTGTCTCGTTGGCGCATAATCGACCGGTGTATTCAAAAGCGAGTAGTGCTGATCCTTTTTGGGCTTTTTTCGATAAAAGCCGACACTCACACTATCCTTATCACCATCTGAGCCTTGACTATCTGCCGCAACTTCAACCATCATCCCGGCATTAGGACTGGCTTGTGTATCAACCTGATTAAAAAAAGCGACTGCTGAAAAAACCATTGGGGTCACCCACAATAATGAGTTTAATCGCATCGTTTAGCCTCCTTAATCCGTGCCACTAAATTACCGAATACTTCCCAATCAATTGCATTTGGCGGACTATTCCAAATAATGTAGTCGGATTGGACATGTCGACTCAAAACATCCGATAAATAAATATCCGTTTCTTCTGAATATTGATTATTAATCTGAATATTATTAAATGGCAATGCCCGTAAATTAGATTCAATGAACCGATTATACGACATTCCTAGTGAAAAGTTAACGGTTACCGTAATACTTGGGACAAGTGCTTTAAAATCCAAATTGTTCAACGCAATCATGACAAGCTCCATGATAAAGGTCTTATGGTTTTTCACTTTCTTCAATAACTGTTCTTCTTCCAACGTATCAATAAACCTTAGACAACCTTGATACAACTCGTAATAGTTTTCTTCAAAGACGCTCAAGTTAGTACTGAAAAAACCATCTAAGACGATATTATCATCGTAGTAATAACGTTGACAAAGTTTCCATAATTTTCCAAGAATTGGACTATCTGTTAGATTTAATTGCACCGGTTCTTGATGTTTTCTAAACGATGACTGCAAAATCGCCAAGACCCGCTTTTTAAAATCAGCTGGCAATAAATCAACATTTTGATGAGGTGCTTTTTCCCAGCCCAAAATATTTAATAGCTGACATAAATAGGCAATCTCGTCCGACTTAATTGGCAACATGCCTTTAGGCCATTGTGCTTGTACTTGTTCTATTTGCGACTGATATTCGCCAAGTTTTGCTTGCCATGCTGGTTCAACATTAAATTCAAACCCTTGCTGTATGCGTGTACTAGCAATCAAACAATAAAAGGTTAAAAAGACCCGCTTAGCATCCGTCATAGTCGCAATAATACCTTGTTTTCCAATAAGCTCAACCAGATAATCTGCACGTTGAATTTTAACCTGTTCAAACGGTAATTCATAATCTTTAAACGCATGGTAATAAAGTTGCGTTAAGACTAACCGTAATCGGAATTCATCATGCACATTTTTAGTATCGAACCCTTTAATTTGGTATTCCTTCAAGAAGGTCCGAACAGATTTACGAACCTTATAAGCTTTCGTCAAACTAATGTAGGCTTCATCCGAAAACTCTTCAATTGTTGCCCCAGGGTGTTTGAGCATGAAATCAATCAGACTAAAACTCAGCGAGCGTCGACAATAAACCCACAGCAAGCGTTTGATTGAATCTAAGCCGTTTTTTCGATAGTGATATTCACCATTTTCTTTTTCAATATAAAAATACTGATCCAAATCTAATTTTTCTAAATCTTGAATTAAATCTCCCATTAAACGATTAACCTTAAAATAAGTTAAATCAAACTTATCTTCGATCATTTTAACCGAAACAGCATTCGTCGGTGAAGATTCGATATAAGCAAATAAAAGAAGGCTCTGGTAATCTTCTGCTTCCAATAAGTATTCCATTAACGCGTTCGCTCCACTCTATTGATTGCTGTCTCGTTTACTGGCTGCTAATTCACTTTCTAATAACTTGATTCGACGTTGTTTCCGCCAATAAATCACAATGATTAAGATTAATAACAATACAATGCCGGTAATGATTAGACTTAGACCTAACCATGAATCGTCTTCTTTAATCACCGCTTTTTGGTTATAGTGCCGTGCTTGTTTTTTAGTAATCGTAAAGTCTTTGGTAAATTGCCAGTGTTGTTGTTTAGACGTTACTACGACCTGTGCCGTATACCGACCTGGTCTAAAGGCCGTTTCACCAATCCTAACCGGCAACTCGTAAACTGAATTAGGTGCCATCTGACCGTCAGATGTTTTTTGTGTATAAACTGCTTTGGCTTGCCCTTGCTTTTTAATTGTGACCTTCGTTGTCACCTTATTTAAAAAGGCGGCAGTTTGGTTATTCAACGGGATACTGATGACGTTGCGATTATTAATTTGGCGCGTCGTTATCTTACCCAGACTCATTTTATTTTTTGTTAATTCTTGTTGCCCATGTAAGACCATTGCGATTGTATAGGCGTATTGATTCTTAACACCCATACTACTGTTAGTTTTTACTTTGTCATCGGTCACCTTTTTAACAAAATTCAACCCACCCACGAGTTCGCCATCAAACGCCGCTTTGGGCATCTTAATTTGATAAGCCACGGGTTTCACTTCGCCCGGCTGTAATTGTATTTTATTTTGATCAGTCGTGACTACTTTTTCAATATTAGCAGGTAGTCCCCAACTTTTATTTTGTTTAAAAGCCTTATATTCAACAACCCCGTTGGTATTCGTAGTTGCTTTGGCCACTGAGGTTTCAACAGTGATGGGTGTTTGACTCGTACTCTTAACATTCACCGTCACCGTTGTGGCTTGGTTTGGCGCTAGTTTTAAATCAAAATAGGTTACTTTTTGATTTAACTGTTGTTTAGAGGCGACCGGAATCACTTCAAAGCCGGCGTTATTAGCGGCGTCGGCTACTTTAACATTAACGAACACGCTCATGAATAAAACGAGTCCCCAGATCATTAAACGATATTTGCGTTTCATATTCTAATCCCCTTGCCTTTTTTCCAGTAAGCAGAAATAGATGAGACTAAATTAGCCTCATCTATCTTGATTATTTTAATATGGCACCTTAGTTGTCGGCTGGGGCATCTGCTAAATTCCAAGTCAACATTGTTGTATAATCCTTAGCCACTTTAACTGTCTTACCAGGAACGTCTAATGTCACTGAGCCCGTATTCATGTCAGCAATGGCAGTCCCATTACCTTCACCTGCTGCAGCACCCATTATTTTGTGAGCTGTATTATCAGTTGTTAATACCAAGCTTTGATCGACAGTTGCTGTGGCTGTTGAAGCAGTATCTAATGTTGGTGTTTTGATTGTTATTTGCGCACCTGTTAATTCAGTGTTATCACTCGTTTTAAATTGCGCATTTTGGGCAACTGTCAATGTCCAGCCAGCTGCTGTCCCTCGAATATCTTGAACGGTTGCTTTAGCATCATTGATATTGGAATAGGTCTTATCATCCGCTGAGATGGGATTTGACCCAAAATCGATATTTAAAGCATCTGTATTAGTCATTGTTAAACCACCAGTATCTGGTGCTTTAAAACCAACCTTACCAGTCGTATCGTGGCTATCAGTATCGGCCGCATGTACTTGGCCCATTGAAATGCTTAACATCCCGCTCAATAATAAAGTACTCATCATAAATTTTTTCATTTTAAAAATTCCCCCGTCTTTGTTTGAATAACCCTAAACTGCCGATCAGTAAAACAATGCCCACAATCGTGCTTAACCCGACTGAGCTTGTCCCGGTCTGTGGCAATCTAGCTTGCTGTTTTGTTTCGGTTTGTATTGGCGCTTGCTTGTGTGGTTGACCTGTTTCGTAAAAGCCAACTCGTGCAACACTCTTAGTCGCTGTTTGTGCGTTAGCACTTGTATGAGTTGGGTTTACAACGATTAGGCCGCTTCCGATGATCAACATTAGCACCACAAATTTTGATTTGTTTTTTAACCAGCGCAACTGCTAATCACCCCCACTCTTTTTACATCTCAACTTTTGACTATCGCAATCATTAACCTTAATGACACTATAGCATAAGCGCTTTTCTTAATTTTTTTTCTAATTTAAATCAGCATTTGAATTTCCGAAAATTATTCGTTAGCAACACCATCTTCCAACGTCCATTCGACTTGAGCCGCGTATTGATCGATTAAAGCACCGCCGACTGGCACGACTAATTGCGGCCCTAATTGATTCTGCCATTGCCCAGAAATATCAACCGGATCATGACTCGTCGTTGTAGTCGTCGCAATAATCGTTGATTGCGCCGTAATCATCGTTGGTAATTGGTTGGCACGCTGGTAAGTTAAGTCGCCTTCTAGCGGTGCTTTTTGCGTATCACCTGTAAAAGGTTGTACGAGTGCTGCTTTCAAAGTCCACTTCGATCCTAGTGCGCGTTCGTCCTGGATGCTTAATGCTTGATTGACTGTTGGTTGATAACTTTCAGTCGTACTTGCCAAAGTATGTTGGCCAAAGTCCATCTCACTAGGCACTGATTTAAAATAGACTCGGTTATAATACGGATTGTAATTCAGTAACACCGTCACGTTCTGATCGACAGCCACATCATCATCAAATACTAAGCCATCGCTCGGATATGGATTATCGGCAACGGTATAGCCCTTATCCGCTAAGGCTGCTAAAGTAGCGTCGGTTCGATAAACACTGATTTGGCCACTGACGCCGGTTAATTGATCGGCTTGAATGACGGCCTGATTATCGCTTCGTTGATAAGTAACCGTGGCTTTTTGCGCTTGTCCTGTGTAAGTGACCGTCGCCGTAATATCGGCTGAGTCTTGAGTAATATTTTCAACCGCCGGAACAGTTAATTGATCAGCGGTATAACCTTTAATCACCGGACTCGTCTGTTTTGCAAACGTCGTTGTCCCTTCTGTTGAGACCCACTTCGTAAAGCCAATCGATTGGTTGGTGACTTGATCAATCTGGTCATGTCTTGTAAAGGTTATTTTATCGACCACATCCGGTGCTGCTTGCTTATTAGATTGATAGCGATAATGAATCGTTCGTTTGACTTGCTTGCTTTCATCCGGTGCCGCTTTAATCGCATGTTTTAAGTGCACTGTAAAGGGCTAATCTTGGTCGCTAAAAAGCAGTGTTGCGCCATTGGTTTCATCACTCACTAATTGATAACCCTGTTTTTCATACGCTGCTAATTTCGTTTGTGTATTGTATTTTGAATTTTCATCAACAACACCCGACATCGTATCGGTCGCTAATTGCTTCCCTGTTGTGTCGTCGACATAGGTCACGTCAATTTTTTGTTTATTTTGGATAAAGCGATACAAAATATCATCAACTTTACCTGCTTCTTTGGGATAACTTAAAGTGAGCGCACCAGTATCTGGATCAGCGCCTTTGGGTAGATTCGACTTATCTAACGTATACCCCGGAATTGTTAAATCTTGCGTTGTGATTTGTAATTTATCTGTATCAGGCCAACCATAATGAGTTTCAATCGGTTTGATGTATTTACCATTTTGATCAGCATAATGCACCTTGATTGTGGTTTGCCCATCTGTTGAAGCACTGGGTGGTGATGATGGTTGGTTAATCGTTTCTGTATTATTAAGTGTATCTTTGTACGTTGCTTGGACCGTATTTTCGATACTTGGATCATTAAAACTAATATTCATTGTGAAATAAGTTGAAGTCGCTAAGGCCGAATAATTGTTATTCGATAGCCGGTTGAGCGCGTAATCTAATCCCTCTTGGGTCCCATCCCAAGAATTATTCATAACCCCTTTGGTAATCGTATCGACCGGTAACTCATAAGGCCGTGTCAAATTGCCATAGTTCAAGTAAAGGGTCATACTGCCATCCGAATTATGCAAAACACCATAGGTTTGCGGCGATGTTTTAGCGATAATCTCATCGTCAGTCGCATCGGCGGCGACACTGCCGCTGTTATTAATCGGCACAGCTGCGGGGGCTTTAATGAAGAGCATCGGCCCAGTTGTCCCCGCTTTGGCAGCCATATGTTGCCCATCCGGCATTAACGCTGGCATGTAAGTTTTTAAATCAAAGCTAACTTTATTAATATTTTGTGCTGACTCTTTATCAATGCGATAAATTCGGACATAATTAGCCGTTGGCACGCCCTTAAGGTTAGGCGTGCCATCTAAGGCTGACTGGAAGTAGGTTTGGTCTTTTGTATAACCACTTAAGGTTAATGTTCCTTTTTTGTCAGAACCAACTGCCGCATTAGTCACTTGAAAACCATTAAAATGCGTGGTCGGAATGACCGTCACTGATGATTTCGTCCCATTAATCGTACTGCCGGCATAAGCCGCCGTGTAATCAGGCGTTGTTTCATTCGTTAAAGTTGCCACCCCACCCGAACTCTTAGGCAAGTCACTCGACGCATCGACCGCTTTATCGGGAACATATTCACTGCCCAGTACCAACGACTTACCGTCATATTGGCCTAATTCCCTGAGTGAGACGCTGGCCATCGTAACCGGTCCCTGACCACTTAATTTTCCAGTATATCTAAGCACACTGAAACTGATGGTATCACCAGGTTGTAGCACATTATTAGGTAATACCGAGAATTTAATTACTTTAGGATAATAGGTTCCTGTATAGCCCTGAGAGATATCGTCTTCTGACTGACTATAAATATCCCAGGTGACAGTCGTTTTAACGCCCCCTTGATCAATCAAATCTTGGATCTTATAGGTCGTTGCTGCGCGCGCTACCTTTTGTGTCACTGGTGTTTGTGTCTTAGCCAATGATGGCATAACTTTAACTGGATTGGTCGACTCGCCTTTTGTTTCAGGCGCAATCTTAGGCGTTTCCGAAGCGAGCGTTTCGCTCGATGATTGACTGGATGTGCTCTCCGAATCACTACTTAACTGACTGGTGAGTGTCGCATCACTGCTAGCTTCAGTCGCATAACTATGCGTCACATCTTGTCCTAAGCCGAATCCAACGACATATAAGGCTAGTCCAAACAGTAACACTTTTCTAAACCCTTTTTCCCGATTCAATTCAGTTCCCCCTTCCCCACTATGTCGTTAATATCTCACAGTAATAACTTACGTAGGTAAATTATTGTTTTCAAAAACATTTACATAGTCGATTAATTATTTTTTTAGTATTTGATTTGAAATGACGATGAATTGTGCCATTAACGCATCGCTTCGCGTACTATATGGCAACAAAATCGCATCATATTCATCATTCAGAGTAGCGACGATTGCCTTGCCCTCTGCCGTGACCTACAAACTCGTTATACGTTGATCTTCATCTTTTAGGTTATATAATTTTTTAATCTTGCCATTCCGAAACAGAACCGTTAGCTTACGAGACATCGCGGGCCGTGAAATGGCAAAGGCCTTTGCTAACAATGATGGTTCATTACAATCATTTTCAACAATTTGTTTCAAAATTAAGTATTGGCTAAAGCTCACACCATGCCGTTTCGCAATTGTATCCAAGCCATTTTCTAACCTTGTTAATAATTGGTAACCTTCTAAATATTGATTTTTTTCACTCTTAATCATCGTGCTCATCTCTCTTCATATGCTTTACCTTCAAAATCCGATACCCGCCAATAACGCCCATTAAGACCATCACAAAACCACCCAATAATAGGAGATTGCGATACTTCAAATATTGATCGTTATTTTGGTTGATGTAGCGGGCCTGGCCCTTACTAATTGCGATATTCTTATGAATAATCTGTTGCTGATGCGCCGTTTTAATTGTTAGCGTCATCCGATAAACACCCGCTACTAACCGCTTGCCACCTAGTGGGACATCTTCATAGAAGCGAGAATTCGGGGCAATTTTACGATTTGATTTCTGATCCTGATAACGAATCAATGACCACTGTTGGTTTTGTAAATCAACTTTAACGGTCGCCGACTTCAGATAAGCTGGATTGGGATTAGCAATCGCAACACTAATTGCTGCCCGCTTTTGCTTCACAAAGCGCGTCTTGATTTCAGCCGAACGTAGCGGTTGCCGGTCTTTGACCGTTAATTATCGTCCATTTAAGATTAAGGTAATCGCGTAAACATAATGATTTTCAACAGCATTATGTTTAGCCAACTGATTGGTGCTTAAATTAATCGCCGTCGCTTTTTGCCCTTTAAAACCTTTGGCAGGAGCTTGAATTGTAACCTTTAATCGTTTTGTTTCGTTTGGTTGTAATTTTGTTGCTCGTGGTACTTTAACTAATTGACTCCCCGGTTGTTTTAATAACTGCCGATCAATCGGGTTGGCCCCCAGATAATCAACTGTCGCATTATCATTAGTTGTCGCATCTTTGACGCGACCATAAATCGTCAACGGTTGGGCGGTTGGGTTAAAGACTTTTAAAAATACGGTGCGTTGTTGCCCACGCTTCAATTTTAGATTAAAGTACCCTAAACGCTTACAACCCAGATTATCCTTCGGTAATTCAGGTCTTAACATGAACGTCGCCTTGGGCTCAGCAGGAATAGCTAACCCCTCACTCTTAGCGAAGACTGGATTACTCGTTTGAACGGTTAATAAATCCACTAAGATCAAGCAAAACCACAACATATTCAAACGTTTAAACATACCAGCCTTCCTTTCTAATCACTTATGTATAAAACCAAGTGCCCTCCCAAGATAGCGCTTGGTTTCATGATGTTTTAGTTGATATGTCCGCTTAGATTGTTGTGTTTAATGTCCATGTTAAACCAGCGTGATATTCACCAGTTGCCACATCGTTTGAACCGTTTAAAGCTAAACGAATATCGCTTGGGTTCCAACCAAAGACGTTAGCGCCATCGCCAGCATCTTTAGCAGCTGTTCCAACCACTTTTTCTTCATTTGGTGTACTCAAGTTCAAGCTAACTGATTTTGCGTATGTTGCATCTGTTGTCCCAGCGCTGTATAACCATCATTATCTTGATCTTGGTTTGTTAAACCATAGATATCAGCTGTCCGACCGTATTTTGTATTACCAAATACTAAGTTAGCGTCTGCAATTGTGTGTCCGCCAGCTTTTAGACCATCGCCATCAGCTGAAACAGTTAACTTCCAGTCACCAGCTGTATTAGCCTTTGGTGTAGCAGCTGCTAATTCTGGGTTTTCAACTTGTTTATCAACAACTGTTGCCCAAGCTGTCCCTTGAACGGCCTTTAAATTAGCGTCACTCGTTGTTAATATTTCTGTTTTATTGCTATCTTGTTGATCGTATGAAGCGTGTGTATCATTACCAACAACGCCTAAATTAGCGCCCGTTGCATCAAAGTTTGTGTGTGCTGCGTCATACTTAGCATGGTTCCCAAAATCTAATGTCTTTGGTACCATTTGTAATCTTAAGTAGCCTGAATTGCCGTTATCATGTGTATCACCAAATGAAATGCCAGCATCTGTTGTGTCAGTCATTGGTAACTTAGTACCACCATTAGCTGCTGCATCGTCTTTTGGTGTTGCAGCACTAGCGATAGTTGCAGGTGCTAGAATTGCTAATAATGTTGATGCTGTTAAAACTGTGCTTGTTAATTTTGTGAATTTCATGTGAAATTCCTCCCTTTTTTAACTATATTTTCTTTCGCTGCCCACCCATCCCCCGTAACTTGTTACATTGTGATAATCGTTATTTTTTGTAAGTCTAAATAAAATTTAATGGCCAGGTAGAGGGTCAATACAAACCAAATTGTTAAGCCCCCCTGATACTATGAAGGTCGCCAAGCGAGCCTTTTTAGGGCCCCATTTTGTAATTAAGCGTTGCACGTTTAAAGCCCCCTTGTTAATTTCAATACCCGATAAACAAACCAGAATGAAACAAGCATCAAAATGCCACTAGCAGTCGCGACATACGCCCATTTATTAACGGGTTTCTTCACTGATGCTTGATTAATCTTATCGGCTTGTTGTTGATTGATCGTGATTTTCTTTCTAAAGTGCCAGCTCATTGGTAATTGGTTCCAATAACTATTACCTTTAACACTGATGGAAATGTTATAACGACCGGGTTTCAATCGATCGAACGCCCATGAGATTGGCACAGTCCACTGCGAATTAGGTGCAACATCAACGCTGTCTGTTTCATAAACACGCTTGTCTTTAAAGAAGCCATTCTTGTAAACGACCGCCTTCACCTTGGCATTCTTGATGGCCATTGGTTTCGTATTATTCAACTGAATCCCTAACGCTGGATGCCCGTTTCTGACGGTTGGGTTAACCCCTTGATATTTCAACTCTGGGTAAATCTCGTAAGGCTTACCGCGCAAAACGATCCCCATATTGTAGGCATAACTCCCGGAGACATTCGAATGATTGTCAGTTTCTTTTTGACCGTATTCAATAAAATGCCAAGCGCCGTAAATCATCCCTTTGGTTTGTTCAGATGGCATCGTAATCGTCGCACTGACCTTTTTGACCTCATTAGGGCCTAGCGTAATCACTCGATCGGCCCGATGAACTTTAGCAACATCCATCAATGTATGCGATGTTTCTTTGATAATGCCATCTTTCGTAGGGCGATAAATAATCCCCCCACCTTGTTGCGTCAAACTATTATCAATCTCTGAATGAACTTTAATATTTTTATCACTGAAATTATGAACCAAAACCTGAATGGTTTCTTTTTTACCCGGTTCAATTCCTAAATCAAAAAAGCGATTTTCTTGATCCACTTGGCGGTTCGATTTAACTTTTTCAACTTCAAAATCGATATGTTCCTGTGCTGCTGAAACCGGCTGGTTGCTAGCCAATAATAGCCAGCCGAACAGCCCAACTGCTAACCCTGTTGTCCATTTTCTTAATCGCATTTTTATCACTCAACCCTATTTTTAATTGCCAAGCTATTCTGATTTGATTGTTCCTCCCAAGAAACAAGTGTTACTATGGGCCAACTGATAGTGACCACGTCAATTTCGTTCGATAATGACCGGTATATCGTTTAGTAGTTGCCGGTACATTTAAACCAATACTATAATCGGCACTTTTTTCGTCACCAAAGCGATAAGCCCACTGCCCTTGTCCAACTTGGGTATAGGGATTTTCGGGATCACTGGTATCCGGTGAATCGGATTGGAAATGACCACTCTTAGTCATCGTCATTAAAGTGGCACTCTGGCCTGATGCCAATGTGAAGTGCTCACTATTATTAGTGACAGTCCCCACATCGGTGTTCGATAACGTCTTAACGTTGCCATTTGAAAAGGCCCATTTTGCATCGGTTAACTCATGTTGTTCACTATCAACAAACGGTTTTGCTTGGCTAACCTGTAATTGCCAATTTTGAACGCCATAATTATCGGTGACCGTCACTGCTTGTGGCGTGCCCTGATTATGATTTAAATAATACGTCCGGTCCATGGGTTTATTATTATAATCACCAAATTCCCAACTGCTAGGCGCATCAATCGATAACATTGCCTTTTTATAACCGTAAGTAATGATTCGATCTTGGTCGCCAATTTGAGGATCATCGCGATACGCTTTTTGCCAATTCTCCGGTTTTAAATCTGGATCTTCACTGACTGAATAAATCGTGTAACCCTCAATCACCTTAGGGGCGACTTGCTGCCCTGGTAAAAGGGTTGATAAAGCTGTGCCAGTTTTACCAGACACCGTAATCGGCGCGGCAATTTGAGTCCCCGCACTAGCAGGCTGGCTAAGATCCTCATCTAAATCAACATACCGAATGGTTAATTGATGCTCTGATTGGACCACGTTCATATCAACTGTATTCGAGGTAACTGGTTGACTCACGTTATCTGGTTGCTAGTGGCGCCCGTCGTGTTTTGATAATCGAGCTTAAAGCCGACTCGATCACCCGGACTCACATCCTGTTTGGTGTCCCAATCCGTATCCGTCGTTTCATTTTTTATCGCTTCGGTTAACGTCAATGGTTTCTTGACGTGTACGATAGCAGTGTTTGAAGTGGTACCGGCACCGTAACTTCCAGAAACCAATTTGAAAAGATTATCGATTTCTGGCGCACTATCGTCGTTGACAATCGCCTTAATTAGGACTTGTGCTTTTTGTCCGATTGCTAAATTTTCGCCGAGTGCAATCTGCCATTGATCGTTAAATTTAATGAGCTGTTCTCCATGAAAATCACCATTTTCATCAGAATATGAAATTGATAGTTCCTTATTATTATTAAATTTCAAATGTGAATCAAGTACATCTTCAAAGACCGCACCCCGATCTAATTGCTGACCACTTGGCTGGGTGATATTGACTTGGTAATCAACTGTGTCACCCTTTTGAGCCGTTGTTGCCGTCTTAAATGGGGCATTATTACCATCAGCTGTCACATTACGTACCAACTTGGTAATCGTTGGGGGTGTTGCGACGGCCCAATAATAATCACCAGTTGGAACAGTCGTCCCATCGTACTGGGCCATTAATGCTGCTGATGTATAGGTATTCCCAACTTGATTATCATTTGCATCATGTCGTTGCCACTTCCCAAAATAGGGTGTTTCAGTGCTGGGTTCTGCTAATGATGGTCCAGTTGAGGCACTCGTTAAGAATTTAAATTTGGGTCCCAACCGCAGGTGCGCTAATTGTTGATCATTCAAAAACATGCCGCCCATATTCGTTACCTGACTCGTATCCCAATTCGTGAAATAAGCATCCGTTAATTTCGTCATCCCACGCAGCATATAACTCATATCGGTTACACTAGCGGTATTCCAATCAGGATAATCAAGCGTTGTTAACTTCGTCGCATCAAACATGAGTCGCATACTTTGGACGTTGCTCGTATCCCAATCAGCAATTTCTAACTGATCAACGCCACTCTTGGCAAACATGCCCGCCATGGTTGTCACTTTAGTGGTCTGCCAATCTTTAACCGCTAAAGTCTTAACACCGACAGTCCCGGAAAATGTTGAAGCCATATTCGTCACATTAGCGGTTTGCCACTTAGAAACGTCTAACTGCGTTAATCTTTGATCACCGCTGAACGTGTAAGACAACGATGTATTTTTGCCGAGCTGCCATTTTGAGACATCTAAGGTTTCAAGTCTTGAACATCCCGAAAAAGTATAAGCCATTGTCGTCACTTGGCTTGTATCCCAATTCGAAACATCTAATTCGGCAATACTAGTATTCAGAAAAGTACTACTTAAATTAGTAACGTGACTGGTATCCCAATTTGAAACATCTAAAACAGTAATGCCCGATTGTGAAAAGGTACTCCCCAGATTAGTCATTTTTGCCGTCTGCCATTTTGAAACATCTAAGTTCGTTAAGGCCGTACAATTGAAAAATGTGTTATTCATATTTTGAATATTAGAAGTGTCCCAATTCGTACTATTTAGCTGACTTAATTTTTTATCACCACTGAAGCATCTTACCATTGTGGTGACTTGCCCAAGCTGCCAATTCGCTGTGTCGCCAACAGATACTAGGTTGGCACAATCACTAAACATCGAATTCATTGCTGTCACTTTTGAAAAATCTAAGTTAATCGCGTCAACTGATTGCAGCGCACTGTCACTGGCAAATAACATCGTAAAATTAGTGGCCCCTTTTAGATTAGCTAACCCCTGAACCGTTGTTAAGTTGGTCAACCCCCAAAATATATAGGAGACATCTTTAGCTGTAATTTCACCATCAATGCTGATATGCGCAATCCGCGCAATATAAGGCGAATTAGGGAAATACCAAGGTGTATTAGTATTATCATTAGCCACCTTATCTGGCAATACACCGCCTGATAAATGTAAGGTCGCCGTTGTATCATCGATATACCAGGTGACTGTTCCCAAACTGGTGCCTGCTCGTTGATCAAGTTGCTGCTTTTGGGGTTGGCTAGTTTTTTTAGTCTGCGGTGCTTCAAGTAGCGTCGCTTTTTCACCTGACGTTGCTGGCGTTATGGTTTGTGTTTCCGCATCTGAAGCCGCCTTTTTTTGAATGACACTATTTGATTGTTTAGTTGGTGTTGAACCTGAAATAGCGTCCTGAGCTATTTTAGTGATCGTTTCCGAAGACGCATTAGCAGGCGCTTCAACAGCATTTACTTCAGTCGTCATTACCGAACTCGCTAACATGTTTACCATTAATAATAAAGTCATGCATAATTTAAATAGCCTCAATACGTACCACCTCAATCATCTCTTGCCAATTTAATTAATCTATAATTCAATTAATACCTTAGCATTTAACAGGTGGTAATTATTGTTTAAAATTCAAATGCCAATTTGAATTTTTGAAAAAAACCTATATTGACAATCATCAGCTAGACACATAAAAAAACCGTTATCCATTTTGGGATAACGGTTTGGTTATTTTTAGTTAGTTAAGGATGGTATTTTGCTGACCTTGCGGTAAATGATATATTACTGGTTCCTTTTGATTCTCAATGAGGTCAGTTGTTAAATTGGTTTGATAAACATGACGATTATCGTAATTGACCATATAATAAGCCAAGTTGTTGAGCCCGCTGATGCCTTGATATTGCGTATAATCTGAACTACCACCCGAACCAATATTAACACCCTTTGGAATTGTGACATTATCTAAGATATGCAAAATATGATTAACCCCTTCGGCCACGTTATTGGCTTCTGGCATATATTGCCGACTATAGGCAGCCCGGACAAACCGATCTGGTGGCGTATAACTTCCGGGTAACGCCTGGGTCCCCGTCCCTTGGCTAAAAGGACCTGCTTGATAATTACCAAAAGGCCGCTCCATAAAGGGTTGTGGTTGTAAATTCAAATAATTACTCAAATTCTTAATGTGCCAGTCTAAATCCGGCGTATTAGTCATCACCCCAACCGGATCATCAATTAACTGAAGCCCATTGCCGCGGGGTTCAATCACCATTGTTTTACCGGAACGATCCGATAATATCCAATGTAGTGGTTGGTTCGCGCCCATTACACCTTGGTCGCTTTCGATAATCCGCACGTTGTCTAAATCCGCAGCCACTTCTTCTAAAGTTTGATAGTTTCCCAAAACCCACACGATAAATTCTTCAGCCACCAAATTCAATTTATTAGGTACTGGTTGTGGCTCGTAAACTGCGGCGTGCGCGAAATATAACTCAGCACAGCCTAAGCCATGTTCATTAAAACCATCGGCTACTAGATATTGATCACCCAACTTAGCACCGGCCCCCATCAACGCGTATTGATTTTGAATCGCTTGCTTTTCCAAAACCGGTTGCCATTGATGTTGGCGCGGTAAAAAGAGCGGATTACCATTTAATTCAAATGAAAAATCCATGGTTCTTGCTAAAAAATGATGCCCGTCAACGGTTGAATAAGTGAGACTTGTACACATTGTCATTTCCCCTTTAATCATGATTAAAGTCTATGCTAGCACTAGCAAAGTCCGCAAAATAACACGATTTTTAACTCATCATTTAAAAATTAAATAACATATCGCCAATTAAATGGCTCTTAATTAAAGTTTAACGTTTTCGCCACCCATTTCACGCTATACTATTAGTATTTAGAAATAACGGGAGGTGTTTCATTTGTCCAAAAAAGTTCTGACGATTCATGCTATTATCCTGCTCTTTTTCGCGTTAATTTTACTCTATCAAAGTCGGTTTGCCTTCTTAATTTGGAACATCATTTTAGCCCTAATACCGTTTGATCTGAGTTTACTGGGGCGCTTATTCAAAAATAGTCGTTGGCGCTACTTAATCGGAGTAGTTTGGCTACTCTTTTTCCCCAACGCACTCTACATGATTACCGACTTCAGTCACCTCTCATCAATTGGTGTTGGCTTGAGCACCGCCTTCCAATTTGTGGAATACGCGATTTTAGCCGGCGGGATTTTTGTCGGTGTCACCTTAGGGCTGACGAGTTTATTCATCCTTTATCCACTCTTTATCCCCAACTATCAACGCCTCGTTAATCAAGCAGCGACCTTCGGTGTTTTAAGTGTTTGTTCCTCAGTCGCCATTTATATCGGGCGCTTTTTACGAATCAACTCGTGGGATGTTTTCTACCAACTCCACACAACAATCGCGAGCGTTCTCGGTGTTTTGAACCAATCTGATTTTTGGATTTTCGTGATCGCATTTTCAATTCTACAACTGATATTGATGTTGATGGGCTACCAATTAGCACAACTCGATGACCTATAAACCAATAAAAAAAAGCCCTCGCATACTGCGAGGGCTTTTTCACTGTTTAACTGCGCTTATTTTTGCCAAGCTAAGTAATGCGCAACTTTAAAGATACCGAGAACCACTAGAATTGCGCCTAATAAGGTCCACAGCATAACTGCCCCGTAGAGCGGTGTCATCAGAAGAATTATCCCTGCAACAATACTCAAGACCGCAGAGAATATCGTCCAACCCTTAGAAACTGCTAAGCGCACTGTTCCCAATTCCACAAAGCCTTCTACCAACCACGTGATTCCTACAAAAATCCCGACTAGTAGGAATAAGTAGGTTGCGCTAGCAGCTAAATTAACGCATACAAAGATCCCAACAATGAGATACAAAAGGCCTAAGAGCAAGTGCCCTAGTCGAACCCATGTATTTTCATCAACTTCTTTAAAAATAGAAAGGATGTCGAACAGACCGATAATGATAAAAACAACACCTACCATCACCGTGATACCCATGGCTGATTGCCCGGGTAAAAACAGGATTAATAGACCCAATATTAAGGACAATAAGCCATTCACACCAGTTGCTTGGCGTAACTTATTCGAAATATTCTTTGATAACATCTTGAGGACTTCTTCCGTAAAAAAATTTTCAGTCTTTAGTTTTCAGAGTCGACCGCTTGAATGACAATCTGATCATCAACTAAATCTGCCTTTAAGTCTTTGACATCTGCATGATCGAGGTAAAAATCAGTGACCTTATCTCTGATTTGTTGTTCAATAACCCGTCTTAATGGACGAGCCCCCATTGCCTCATCGTAGCCTTCTTCCATCAACCAATCCTTAGCTTCTTTTGAAACAACTAAGGTTAATTCTTTTTTAGCTAATGTTTGTTCAACGTTGGTTAACATTAAATCCACAATTTGTGACAAGTCAGCTTTCGTTAAATGCGTAAATTCAACAATCCCGTTAAACCGGTTTAAGAATTCTGGTCTGAAGTATGGTGCTAACTTATCTAATAACTTAGCATCTTCTTGGTCGTTCATGGTTAATTTTTCATTACCAAAACCGGCATTAGATGTCGCGATAATCACCGTGTTCTTAAAGTCGATCACGTTCCCTTGACCATCCGTTAAGCGACCATCGTCCATCACTTGTAGTAATAATGTTAAAACTTGTGGATCAGCTTTTTCAATTTCATCAAACAAGACAATTGAATATGGGTTACGACGAACGCGTTCGGTTAATGTATTCGAATTATCGTCATAGCCAACATAACCGGCTGTCGTCCCAATCAATTTAGAAACGGCTGTCCGGTCAGCATATTCACTCATATCCAAACGGATAATCGCTTCTTTGTTACCAAACATATCTAAGGCTAATTGTTTTGCTAATTCAGTTTTCCCAACCCCAGTTGGACCAACAAATAAGAAGCTCCCAATTGGTTGATTACCTTCCGAAAAACCTGCCCGATTTCTGCGAATAGCCCGCGCTACCATTTCAACAGCTTCATCTTGACCAATGACCTTATCTTTTAAGCGTTGGCCTAAGTTCTTCAAGCGTTGAATATCATTGCTCCCCATTTTGGCAACGGGAATCCCAGTTAATCTTTCAACAGATTGTGCAATATCATCAACAGTCGCAATCACTTCTGCCGCATGCTGATCATCGGTTGCCAATTGCGCTTTAATTTTTTCAATTTTAACTTTTAGCTCTTCAGCAGCTTGATAATTTTCAGCTTCGACAGCTGCGGCTTTATCAGCTTCTAATTGTTTAAGTTCAGCCGCCAATTTAGCTTTATCTGTTTCTGGGCGTTTAGCTGCTAAATGAGCCGCAGTCATATCTAATAAATCGATTGCCTTGTCAGGCAACGTCCGTTGTGGAATATATTGAGCAGAATAGTCAACGGCCGCCTTCAAAACGTCATCTGGTAGTTCAATGTGATGGTGTTTTTCATACAAGCCTTTAATCCCCTGTAAGATTTTAACCGTATCTGCTGCGCTAGGTTCATTGACCAGCACATCGTTAAATCGTCTTGCTAATGCGGCATTTTTCAAAATTGTGTTGCGATATTCATCTTGGGTTGTCGCACCGATGACCGTCAACTCACCACGTGATAAAGCTGGCTTGATAATATCGGCTAACCCTTTGCCGCCATCTTCGCCACCAGTTGAACCAATCCCTAAAATTTGATGAATTTCGTCGAAAAAGAGAATAACATTGCCGGCTGCTTTTACTTCTTTAATTAAATTTTTAATATTTTCTTCAAATGAACCACGATATTGTGTCCCAGCTTCTAGTGAGGACAAATCGATTGAATAGATTTCTTTATCCTTAATGGCTTCGGGTACTTTCCCAGCCACAATTTCTTGTGCTAATCCTTCAACCACTGCGGTCTTCCCAACACCTGCATCCCCAACTAGAATGGGATTATTTTTAGTCCGGCGACTCAATATTTCAGCTGTTTCTTGAATTTCATTATACCGGCCAATCACAGGATCTAATAAACCATCCCGTGCTTCTTGGGTTAAGTTTCGACCTAATTTTTCAAGAATGCCACCTTTTTTAAGGGCATGTTCACCATTTTGCTTAATTTCAATTTCTTTTTCTCGATTAGGTAATTTACCAGTTGCCCGATACTGAGCAAACTCATCCGGTGATAATTCTCGTCCGTTAATCACATATCGCGCTGACTCTGAATTACCCATTCTTCTGAAAACTTGATTGAAGATATCATCCATATCATTATTAAAAAAAGGATCATTTCCGTACATATTTGCCATACAACTGCACCTCCATTATATTAAACATTAAATGACTAGTGGCTATCTTATCAATAACCTAATCATTTTGCTTATGGTTCTATTATAACACTTTTTAGCACTCGATCAAGAAAAGTGCTACGAAGTTTCAGTGGTTAACTATCTTCAAAGTTGATGGGTAGTGCATATTTTCACTAAATAGGCACACTCGGTATTACTTTTCAGTGTACAAATTTAGCATAGCCACTTTTAAGCAAAAAAATAGGCTAATCCCCTGCGGGACTAACCTATTTGAGTAAGCTAAAACGTGCTTCCTCCCTAGCTTCTTCCGTCTAGTTACAAATAAGCGCCTATCATCAAAAGTTCAGATGATAGGCGCTTATTTTACACTATACTCAGAAACCAACCGCACTATATTAGTTTAATTTCTTCTTGCTTACTACGTTTAAGTTTTCATCTAAATCATAAACAACTGGTTCGCCTGTTGCCATTTCAACGTCCATGATGTCTTCATCAGAGATGTTTTCGATGTATTTTGTTAAGGCGCGTAGTGAGTTACCGTGAGCTGCAACAATGATGTTTTGGCCGTCGATTAATTTTGGAGCGATTTCGTCTTCCCAGAATGGGATAACACGTTCCAAAGTAACCTTCAAGTTTTCGCCACCAGGAATCGCTTTTGGATCTAAGTGTGCGTAACGACGGTCGTTTGCTGCTGAACCTTCATCACTTGCATCCAATAGTGGAGGAAGTGTATCGTATGAACGACGCCAGATGTGAACTTGTTCGTCGCCCCATTTTTCAGCTGCTTCAGCTTTGTTTTGGCCTTGTAATGCACCATAATGACGTTCGTTTAAACGCCATGATTTTGTTTCAGGAATCCATAATTGGTCTGAACCTTCAAGTGCATAGTGTAATGTCTTGATGGCACGAGTCAATACTGATGTGTAAGCTTGGTCAAAAAGGATGCCTTCTTTTTTCAATAAAGCACCAGCGTTTTGAGCTTGGCGTACGCCTTCTTCGCTTAAGTTAACATCAACCCAACCAGTGAATTGGTTTGATAAGTTCCATTCACTTTGTCCGTGACGAATAAAAACTAATTTAGCCATGTGTAAGTAACCTCACTTTTTTTATTTTTACTCTGTCCATTTTACACTGTTTCCATCACAATTTACAGTCTTATCTTTTCAGAAAATAATGAACTTTATTTTTGGGGTTTTTGATCGACACTTTTTGTTTCTTTTAATAAGAAAAGTGCTGCTAAAATGGCAATCACCATTAAAACTAAGGACGTCGTGACCACAGCAATCATCCCTTTATCAAAAGCTGTGACCACCATTTGTTGCACCTTGGCAGCATACGGCGTCTTCACTAATTGCTGCCCCCATGCGATTGCATGCCCTGAAAAAGCACCCGCTTCGACTAATGATTGGTGAATCCCAGTTGCTGCCGCCTTTGGGATTGAACTCCCACTAAAGCCAGTACTTAAGCTACTCTCATAGGCGTTTGTTTGTGACAATCCGAGAATCACGACCCCCACGGTAATCCCAATTTGACGGAAAACGTTCAACAAACCGGAGGCCATTCCGATTTCTTGAGGATTAATATTGTCCATCGCCGCTGTATTGATCATTGGATTGATAATCGCATTCCCTAACCCAGTTAGCGCAAGCAACGGTAATAATTGCATGTAAGTAAAATCGGTCGTGGTCACTTGTCTAAAGATTAATAAACCGAGTGCCGAGACTGTAAACCCAAAAGCAATCAGCCATTTTTTACCAAATTTATAACCTAATACCCCGGTGAATGGTCCCAAGACAAGTGACCATAGACTCATTGGCAATTGATGGACCCCAGTTGAAAAGGCTGAATATCCCATATAATTTTGCATCAAACTCGTTTGATAAGCGGCTAAGGCAAAGATCCCAGCCCCTAATGAGAAGGCCAAAATCACAACACCCACGAAATGGCGATTTGTAAGTAACGTCAAGTTCATCATTGGTGCTTTGGCTTTCAATTCCACAAAAACGAAGAGCGCTAGAATCAAAACGGAAGCGACTAACCACCCCATAATCCGCATGTCGGTCCAAGCCCAGTGCATGTGTTGTTCTTTTTGAATTAAGCCATAAATCCCGGAGAATAAACCAATTGCTGATAAAAACATCCCCATAAAATCGATTGATTCGCCTGCACCATATGCTGGTGTTTCTTTAACATTCCGAATCACTAAGTAAACCGAAATAATCCCAACTGGTAAGTTGACGAAGAAAATTGATGGCCAACCGAAACTTTCGACTAAAAAGCCACCCACCAAAGGTCCGATGGCAGTTGAAAAACCAATGACGGAGCCTAAAATCCCCAGTGCTGTTCCCCGTTCACGCCCTTCAAAGTTCGATGCCACTAGCGCCATCGATAAACTCATCATCCCAGAGCCACCAATTGCTTGAATTGCACGACCAATATCCAATACCAATAAGTTTGGTGCCAGTCCGTTAACGACAGAAGCGGCCGTGAATAAAATCATACTCATAATAAAAATTTTCTTGCGCCCGAACATGTCCCCTAATTTGGAAACAATTAACAAACTGACCGCATACATTAACGTGTAGGCGTTCAATACCCATTGTAAGTTACTGAAAGTGGTTTTAAAATCAACCGCCATACTGGGCAAAGCCACATTAACGACGGTGACATCTAGTAGCCCCATAAAGACCCCTAGGCTCATAGCGACCAGCGCTATCCAACGATTTGTTGTTTTTTTCATTTTACTATCTCCATTTTCTCGATCTCTTTTATTTGGGCTTCGAGCCAGTCGACCTTTGCTTTAAGCGTGGTGATTACAAAATCCATTGAACGAACCTGCCACTGATAATAATTAGTATTGGTCCCCTCTTCATCCCGCAAATCTGTTAGATGGTTTTTGATACCCAGATAGACGTGTAAATCTTCAGCTAACTCATTGCGGTAGTCTTGTAAAATGCTGATTTGTTCTTCGGAATCGATATAGTGCATCCCGCGCATCTTAAAGCGATAAGCGTCATCCCACTTCGCATCATGAGCGACTGGTTTAGTCATTAATTCAGCAAAATAGCGCCGGCCTTCTTCCGTGATGTGCGCAATCTTTGTGCCCCGTGAATCCTGATCAGCTTCATCAAAACCAATGCAGCCTTTGTTTTCCAATTTATCTAACAACGGATACAAAACCCCATTTGAGATTTTCCGTCTGGGCAGCATGGCATTTTCCAAGATAATCCGCAACTTATAGCCCGACATATTCCGACTCATTAAGGCTGATAACATCAGCAATTCATACATATCCTCATAACCTCACTTTTCAATCGGTCTTTCCGACATATTTGCAAGCTTTTTTTATAAAGCACAAAAAAAGACGGCCTACATTCGGTTGGCAAATTGCCAAGCCTAGTGTCGCCCGTACTTTTTGGTCCTTAATTTAATTTTTATTGCGCTTGAACACTATCTCGTTCAACCAATTCAACTGATAACATTTTTTGTTGCATCCCTAACGTGGGTTTTTCAATCCGATTTAACAACAAGCGGGTCGCTTCTTGGCCCAACGCCAAAATCGGTTGTTTAATAGTGGTTAGTCGCGGTGTGACGTATTCACACCAATCAATATCATCGTAACCAATAATCGAAATTGACTCTGGTACCGCATGACCTAATTCGGCTAACCCCCGTGCTAAGCCAATCGCCAACTCATCATTGACGGCAAAGACCGCAGAGACCCCACTATCAATCACCTGCTGGGCAACTTGATAGCCTCCCTGTTTAGATAAGGGGGTCGTTATTTGCCAATCCGGATTAACCGTGATTTGATGACTAACCAAGGCTGCTTGGTACCCAATAAAACGCTGCTCGATATTCCAAGCCCGCTGTTCTGGCAACACGATCCCAATTTGACGGTGCCCTTTTTCAATCAGATAATTAGCCGCCATTCGGCCGCCTTCCGTATCCGCCACAGCGATTTCATCACTTTGATGTTGCTTTTCCGATTGATCTAACAGAATATACGGTATTTTACGTTGTTTCAAGTGGCCCTCTAGCGTTTCTTCTTCAATATGTGAAACCGCCAAAATAAACCCATCGACATTTCGTCGGACCAGCTCTTTCAGATAATAATTAACTTTCTGATTATTCTGGCCCGCACTATAAATCAACGGAATAAAATCGTACTGATAGGCGACTTCTTCAACCCCTTGAATAAACTGACTAAAAAAAGGATTATTGATATCCGGTACTAAAACCGCAATTGTTTTGGTTTCCTTATTGACCATATTCTGGGCAAAATAATCCGGTTCATAGCTGATTTTTTCACGCGCTGCTCTTACCCGGGCAATCGTCTCTGCACTAAAGCGTTGGCCCTTATTATTTAAAATTAGTGAAACAGTTGTCACCGATGTTTGGGCCAAGGCAGCGACATCTTTAATCGTTACTTTTCGTACCACGTTAACTTCCCCCATTGTAAAACCCGCTATCATTTAAAAACGCCCACAGCCGACTAAGCCATGAGCGCCCTTTAATCTATTATAACTGAATATCCTTTTCATATGGAATTGAATTTTGTGCACCTTTAGTTTGCACGGCAATTGATGACGCCTTATTGGCATAAGTCATCGCAGCTTCGATATTGCTGTAATCCAATTCAAGTTTTGTACTTAACGCACCGATGAAAGTATCACCAGCAGCTGTTGTATCCACTGCGTTAACCTTAAAGGCAGGGACAAAACCAGTTGCAGTTGGTGTTGCATAGAATGACCCTTTAGAACCAACCGTGATAATGACCACTTTGATCCCTAATTTGAACATTGCTTCAGCGTTGGCTTGCATTGAAGCTTCGTCAGTCACTTTAATGCCAGTGATAATTTCTGCTTCAGTTTCGTTAGGGACAATCATGTCCGTCACTGCTAATAATTCGGCTGGAATATTCTTGATGGCAGGTGCTGGGTTCAAAATTGTTTGAACGCCGTTTGCACGGGCAATCTTGAAAGCTTCGATAATGGCAGGGATCGGTACTTCGAATTGCGCCACAATTCGGTCGGCTGCTTTAATGGCTGTTTCTGCTTCGTGAACATCTTCAACAGTCACGTCTTGGTTAGCGCCACCGTAAATTAAAATACTGTTTTGACCTTGAGCATCAACCATGATATAAGCTTGGCCTGTCCCAGCTGTTTCTGAACAGCGCACGTGATCAACGTTCATCCCGTCTTTTTTGAACGTGTCGATCATGAAATCAGCGGCACCTTCTTTACCAACCTTACTAATGAAAGCTGTTTGGGCACCTGAACGAACAGCTGCGATTGCTTGGTTAGCACCTTTACCGCCACCAGCAACTGCGCGGCCATCCATTGCTAACGTTTCGCCAGGTTGTGGAAAACGTTGAACGTTTAAAATTGTGTCGACATTGGTTGAACCTAATACGATTACTTTTTTCATTTGAATACCCTCCTGGTTGTTAAAAGACAACGCCACTTTCTAAAATAATGTTGGAATAAGGTGTCATTTCACCTGTTCTGACAAATGCTTTGGCCTTATTTAAGTCTTGTTTCATTTGTGAATGATCAATAAATTCGATTGGTGTCTCCCCAATTAAAGCTTTAATCGCCGCTAATTGTTCTGGATTTGCTGTTTTAATTTCATTTGCTAAGTAAACTTTTTGCACTTCTAATTCACTTAAGATATTTGTTAAAACTTGGATAAAACTCGGTACACCATTTTCAATGGCCACATCAATCTTCTTCGTACCAGCTGGTACTGGCATACCAGCATCCCCAATACTTAATGTATCGAAATGTCCCATATCTGAAATAACGCTCGAAATTTGTGTGTTAATCACCTTAGTTTTTCTCATGACACCAATCTCCCTTATTTTTATTTAATAAATGCTGTGACAGAACCTGCCACCAAGACTAATAATAAACCAACCATTACGGCGATCATTTCTTTTTTTGATTTCTTTTCTTTTAAGATGTAAATCCCACCAATTGTCGCAAAGATAACACTGGTTTGTGATAGAACGAAACCGGTTGCTAAACCGTTGACAGATGGTTGTGCTGAAATCAAGTAAGTTAATGCCGCAAAAGCGAAGAAGAACCCACTGAAGATGTTCTTATATGAAGTTGCTTCTTTAAATGGTTTATAATCTTTTTTAGTTTGGGTTAAGCCGAAGATAATGCCGACAATTGTCATCCCAATAGCTTGTGGTAAGAAGCCTTGGAAACCATCAGCGCTAACTGCTTGTGGAAAGGCTGAATAACCTAAGTAGCCTAATTCACCGACTAATAATAACAAGATGCCCTTAACCGCACCACTCTTGCTAGCACTTGATTTATCTTCGCTCCAAGCGGTGAGATAAACGCCGATGATAATTAATGCAATCGCTGTAAAACCGATTAATTTTGATTGTGAACTTGACCAGTTACCTAGAACGAAGACTCCCCACAAAGATGCCCCAACTAATTGAAAGCCAGTTGTGATCGGCATTGTTCTAGAAACACCCATTGTTTCGAAAACGTGGAAAGTAATAATTTGTGCCAGTGCCCAACATGCACCTGAAATCAAACAGAAAATGAAAGTTTTCGTTTCAGGAATTGGTGTCCCACGGAAAATGGCAACGACAATTGCTAGAATTAATGTCCCAAAAGTGGTCCCCAGGATTTGACTCGCTGGTTTACCACCAATTTTACCAACAATAACTGGGAAAATCCCCCAGCCAATCATCGGCATTAAGCCGATTAAGATATTTACAGCGTTCATCATAATTTCCTCCAAGCCTATTTAATCAATTAGTAAAACGTTTTACTAACTATCTTGATGATTATTATAAATGACCTTTTTCGATAATTCAACCTTTTTTGAAAACGGTTTACAACCTAAACATAAAAAAAGATTAATCAGGCACCGTTTCCACCCAATTAATCTTTTTTAAATTTATTTTTTCTTAGCTTGTGAATACCCGCGTTTTGATTTGTAACCAGCTTCTAAAATCATCAGCATATCAGCATAATGTCGTTGTTGTGTTTCTTCAGCCTTAGCGCCGTAAACATAGCGCGCCCATTCCCGTTGATACCCGGGGGTTAAGGCCTCGAAAAAAGTTTTCACGGCTGGCTGGTCCTCAAGTCGCGCACTTAATCTTGGAATATCAACTTCAAATTCAAATAATGGTTTTTGCGCCATCTTCAATCACTCCATTATTTTAACCGCATGACATCTCTGGCAATCATTAATTCTTCATTCGTTGGGACAATTAAAACTTTGACCTTCGAATCATCAGCACTAATAATCCGTTCTTGGCTGCGGACATTATTTTTCTCTTCATCCAATTTTACACCAAAACAAGCAAGTTGTTTACAAATATCTGCCCGTAATTCACTCCCGTTTTCACCACTACCGGCTGTGAAAACTAACGTATCGATTCCGTTCATTAAGGCCACATATGAACCCACATATTTAACGACGCGATTGACAAAGATTGATAATGCCAACGCTGATTGTGGCCGTGTAGCGGCGGTTTCTTCCAAATCACGCATATCTGGTGAGAGTTCTGAAATACCTAACAAACCTGATTTGTGATTTAAAATATCGATCATTTCAGGCATTGTAATTTCTAATTTTTTTGCTAAGAAAGCAACTAAAGAAACGTCAATATCGCCAGAACGTGTGCCCATTGTAATCCCAGCCAGTGGGGTAAAACCCATTGAAGTATCAACGGCATGACCATCTTGGACCGCGGTAATTGATGCCCCACTCCCTAAATGGAGCGTAATCATTTTTTGAGATTCTAGCGGTGTTCCTAAGATTTCAGCGGCTCGATGGGCGACATATCGATGACTGGTCCCATGAGCGCCGTATTTTCTTGCGCCAAATGTTTGATAATATTCTTGCGGAATACTGTATAAATAATTTTCGGGTGCCAAGGTACTGTAAAAAGAGGTGTCAAAAACCGCTACTTGGGGCACACCTGGTAGTAGCGCCGTAAAGATCTTGATGTAATAAGCTTGTGTGGGGTTATGCAATGGCGCGTATTCTGCCAAGCGATTAATCTCGTCCAATGCCACCGGATTAATAACCATTGAATCACTGAAAGCTTCACCGCCCCCAACTACTCGGTGGCCAACACCGGTAATTTCATCCAAATGACTAACAATCCCTAATTCCTTCAAACGTGTGAGTAAAAGCGTTGCTGCCATTTCATGAGTGGTTACATCTTGAACTTCTTTAAACTTTTGATTGTCACCATATTTAGCGGTAAACACCGAATCAGATAAACCTAAGCGATCGATCATCCCTTTGGCGATAACTGTTTCACTGGGCATTTCAAATAATTGCCATTTTAGTGTTGAGCTGCCCGCGTTAATTGCTAGAATTTTTTCCATGTTATCGTCTCCCAATCTATAAGTAATTCCTTCATGCCACAATTGTAAGCAATTTCACAGGAAGTTACAACCCTTGATTTAATAACACCTAAAAAAGGACCCGCCACCAAAAATGAATTTGGCGAAGGGTCCCTTTTGATTTATTTATTTGGCAATTTGGTCGTCTGATTGGATTTGTTGGACTTTTTCTAAGAATGAACGGCCCATTTTATTATCGTGATAATCACTAGGTTCAATAACGTCTAAATAGAATTGGTCGATAAATTGAATTAAGCCATCGATTTTTTCCCGACCCATTTGTGTTTCGATTTCTTGATACTTTTGTAGATAACGACTAACTAAGCGATCTAAAACATCTTGTCCTTGTTTAGTTAAACTCAAGAATTTAACCCGTTGATCTGATTGTAAATGTTCTTCAACCACGTAGCCGTTTTCTTTAAGTAAGCGACATTGACGTGAGATTGCAGAACGACTAACACTCATTGTTTTAGCTAATTTGCTACCCGTTAAATCGTCGTTAGTGGCGATTTCATACATAATCAAGAATTGATCAAATGATACTTTATAATTCAAACTTTCCCCACTAACAAAATCGCTAAGATTGCTGATAACCCAACGATAAATGAGTGATAGATGGGTGATAACTTCCCAGTCTTCAGAATATTTCCCCGTAATCTTTGATGACATAATTGAATCTCCTTTTTATAAATACAAGTGATGAGGGTCAAGAATAATTAATGGTTTTAATTTGATTGCTAACAACCATAGTAGCATATTCTTTCAAAAAAGAAAGTACCTGTTTTCATTAATTTAGTACAAAGCCACTTAATGATTAACAATTATATTGTAACGTTAATTATTGCAAGGATAACTATCTGCAACTTTTTTATTAAAATTTCTATTATTTTGGCGTTATTGTAAAAAAAGAGCAAACTACTAACCAACGTTAGTAATTCGCTCTTTTAAATTTATTAGAGGTTGCGATCCATATTGAATGTCAATTTAGATAAATTAATTCCTGACATGACGAGTTCGCCAATCATGCCCATGGCCTTATCTTTCATAGTTTTAACAATCAAATAATTTTTTTCTGTTAAATATTTTGTAAGGGCTTCGCCTTGGTAATTCTTAGCTTCTTCTTCAATACTATCCAACATTGTCCGTAATTCTTGTTTACAGCTTGTTAGATAATCAACGTTGCCTTGAATGTGTTGGCTGTAATGGCCTTCAACCAAGACTGAAATTGTCCGGTACATCCAATAAGCACTGTTAATATCCCATTTCATTGGTGTTTCACTGAAGCTAGGATCTGTATCATTAGCATTCGTAAAGAATGGAATAAATGGTGTGTAAGTTGGCATTCCTAAAGTAATCCACATAATGGCAGCTTGTTCTTTAGGCACGTCGTTGCGCAATTGTAAGATATGCGCATTTTGTGTTCTGTTTAAACCAATTGGACGATAGCGATACTTGTCAGCATCTGCGCCGTGGCCCATTGGATCGAATTCAGTTTCGTTATAATGTGAGCCAAGCAACATTTCAATGTCTTCAACACTAATCTTATGTTCAATCTTGCGAATGAAAGGTAAATCAGCTGATTCAGGTGACATGTCAAATTCAGCATCAAATAAGTGGTGTGCGTACCAAACACGAGGTGTGTTGTAGTGACGATCTTTTTCGTTCATTGTGCCGAAGATATGGCGGAAGTTCCAGCCTGTCTTATCTGGATTCAAATGATGTTTTTCAACATATTCTTGAATCCCTTCAGCCCACATGAAGTTATCAGTATCGTTAAAATCAACTTGTTGAATCGCCACTTGGTTTGCCGCTACAGCATAACCATCATCTGGAATCCGTTGTGCTAGCCAAAGATGACCGGTAACAATTTCCATATACCAAACTTCATCGTGATCACTGAACAAAACGCTATTGCCTGCAGGTGAACCATATTGTTTGATTAAGTTACCGAGGTAGCTAACCCCTTCGCGAGCTGAGTTGATATAAGGTGCGACCATTGCTTGCATACAATCTTCGTCTAAACCATCTTTAACCAATGGATCATAGGCCAATGACTTTTCGTTACCGTACGTACTTTCAGTACAACTCATCGCAACGTTAACTTCATTAATACTACTTTCGTCATAGTAACCTTTGTTCTTGTAATCCACATTGGGCACCGCTGGCCAGCGGTAACCGTCTTCTGGTAAAGTCGCTTCAAAACCGTTCAACCAAGATTTAATTTTTTCACCCTTACGGCCTTTAACTGCCGGATTCATGTAAAACCGTTGGGGGGTTAAGGGCATAAAAGTATCATCATTGCGGGCAATCATTGTTGAGCCGTCAAGTGATGCTTTTTTACCAACTAAAATTGTTGTACAAGCTGATTCCATGTCTATCGCTCCTTTTGATTTAGAGAACATTAAATTATTCTCATAAAGATACTATTAGTGTACGCCCGCCTCGGTCGAATGTATACCCATATTCATAAGATTCTCTAAAACAATCATCAAGTCACTTAAAAATTAGAGTTTCTTCATTAATTTATGTTTGAGCAATCTTTTCATGATATATTATAGATTAAGTATCCTAACAATAAGGTGGTTTCAAAATGAAAAAATTAACACACGTTCTGTTGATGCTCATGGCTAGTTGTTTCGTGATTCTAGCCGGTTGTCAGAATAAAACGACGGTCCCTGCCGCCGCTACTAAAACCGAGGATCAAATTGAACAGTATGTTCAAAAGGTCAACCAACTTTACGCCGACGCAGACCATAAAAAACCTGCAAAATTAACTGCTACTAACAAGCATAAAATCATCAAATCCGCTAAAAAATTAGATGCCAAAATTTCTGATAATCTCTATATGAGCGCATTATCAAGCAAATCTAAGTCCGCCTTCAAAGCAGCTCAAAAGGACTTAAAGCGCATTGATACTGATGCCCCCGTCGAAAAAACTGAGAAAAAAGCCAAGAAAACTAAGGATAGCGATTTCTTCGATGCCGATGGGATTGTCAAAGACGGCTTACAACTCGGCGCAGAATCGGATTACGCCAATGACGCTAAAAAATTAGCGGCTTATAAAGAAGCCAAAGCGCAACAAGCAGCCATGACCGCTGTTGATAATCTCTTTACAAACAGCAACCACACCGCTATTCCAGCAACCCTAACGACTGAAGATTTCACCTACGCTAAAGCACTTGTTGAAAAAACAACCCACAAGAAATTCAAAGAACGCTACTTAAAACTGATCAAGGAAGCGAAAGCCCAATTTGACAGCTACAATACTAGCGAATCATCAACGGCTACTAGCCAAAGCAGTTCATCAACTGATACAACTGCTACCGATCAAACAACACAGGCAACCGATAATACAGTTGATAACACGGCTGCTACAAACAACCAAACGACAACTAATAATGGCTACACACAGCCCACAACACCAACAACCAACACAAGTTACTCAGCTACTAATACTCAAAACAGTACGCCTGCTAACAGTGACAATAATAATGGCACTGCTGCTACTGATAATAATACGAACGGTACACAATCCGACTCATCAACAAGTGATAATCAGATTACAACGCAATCGCAATCTGACGGTTTGTTACAATAATTTAATCTGGCTGTAACATAAAGAACGGCTATCGAAATATTTCGATAGCCGTTCTTTTTTAGTAAAATACGAACATTATTTACAAAAGATAGTTATTAAACGCTACCTTTTTAACATAATCCGTCAATTAGTCTTTTAAATCCTGACATCTTAAGAAACTTGTAACACCGCGCTAACTATTATGTAACATGTTTGTCACGTTAGAATGATATGCTTATTGAGCACGATAAATTAAAACAAACTTAAACGTCTAAAAACAAACTTCAAAGGAGCACTTCAATCACAATGAAAAAACAAAAATTAACTTATTTATCATCTGGTATCGTTGGTTTAGCTGGTCTTGCATTAATGGGTATCCAAGCTAATGAAGCTCAAGCTGCTACTACAGGGACAGTTAACTATGCAGACGGTGCTACAACTGTTTGGACAAGTCCTGAAGTTGGTCAAAAACCTACACGTTACTTAACAAACAACCAAAACGTTACAATCAAAAATACAAAACAAGTTTACGGTCAAACATGGTATCAATTAGCTGATAACGAATGGGTTGCCGGCGAATTCGTCAAAACAGGCGCAACAACACCAGCAGCTACAACTGCTGCTCCTGCTGCTAAAGACACGATCACAGTTAACTACAAGTCTGGTGCTACAACAATCTGGACAAACACAACTGCTGCTCAACCAACTGGCGCTTACTTAACTTATGGTAAGACACAAAACGTTATTGCTTCTAAAACAGCTAATGGCGTTACATGGTACCAATTAGAAAACAAAGGTTGGGTACCTTCTAGCTACGTTGTTTTAAACAACCCTAGCTTAGCCGGCGTCACACCTATTACTGATGCACCAGCTGTTACACCAGTTGCAACAACAACACCAGCAGCTTCAACAACTACGACAACTCCTGCTGCTACAACTGCAACTTCTGAATCAGCTGCTCAAACATCAACAACACAACAAGCACCTGCAGCTTCACAATCATCAACAACGCCTGCTGCTCCTGCTCAACAACAATCATCAGTTGCTACTTCATCATCAACAAGCCAAGCAACACAAGTTCAAACACAAACTCAAACATCACAAACTAGCACTTCAGTAGCACCTGCTGCACAATCAGCTTCAACACAACAAAGTGCTCCTGCTCAACAACAATCAACAACTCAAACTCAAACTCAAAACACAGCTTCAAGCTCAAACGCAACAGCAACAACACCTTCACAATCAACAAACACAAACAATTCAACTGCTACAAGCGGTAACGCACAATCAGTTGTTAGTGCTGCATTATCACAAATCGGTACACCTTATGTATGGGGTGGCTCAACACCTGGTGTTGGTCTTGACTGTTCTGGTTTAGTACAATATGCATACTCACGTGCTGGCGTTTCATTGGGCCGTATCACAACTGCTCAAGAAGGTGCTGGTCAACGCGTATCACTTAACAGCTTACAACCTGGCGATATCATTTTCTGGGGTGGCGCTGGTGCATCATACCATGATGCTATCTACATCGGTGGTGGCCAATACGTTCACGCACCACAACCTGGCGAATCAGTTAAGATTGGTACAATCTCAAGTTACTTCATGCCTTCATTCGCAGTACGCGTACTTTAATCATCAATGCATGAATCAAAAAGAACCGCTAATTAAATTAGCGGTTCTTTTTTTGCGCCTGAAACCAATATATGATCTTCAAAAAATTTTTATTAAACTAATCAGAAATTAAAAGACCATCCAAAAGCCACTTTTACAAGTCGGTTTCAGATGGTCTTTTAAAATTATTTTGATAATTCATTATAATTATTTTGCTGATTTACGTTCCTTCAAGAAGTTCAATACAGCTGTTGTTTCAGCATTACGTTTTTTAGCATTCTTTTGGTTGATAGGACGACGGTTACCAGAAACACTAACATGTAAGTTTTGTGACATTTCGCATTTCCTCCTTTCATGTATATATTCTATTATTCTAATCTGAATTGACTTTTTTTTCAAGTAATGTTTAAGCCTTTGGTAACTTTCTAAAATGGTTCAATAACCAACTGGTGATGGGAACGGTTGCTATCACGCCAATTACCCCGATTAGCAACGTTAATATCTCACCAATTAAAATTTTATGATTTAATATTTTAGCGAGCGGATAACCCAATTGGATGAACCAAATCGTCAATGATAGGAAGCTTCCAAAGAAACTAAAGAACAGTGTGTTGAAGGCTGTCGCAATAATTTTCTCACCAATCGCGATTCCCGCTTTAAACAAAGGTGCCGGTGCCATCTGTTCATCATATTCCAAAATTTCAACCAACCCACTGGCAACTGCAATACTCGTTTCTGCGATTGCGCCTAAACTGGCTAAAACCGTCATGATCATGCCAACTTGCGGAAATGATAACCCGATTGCCAGACCAAAGCCTTCAATCTCTTCAGCATCCTCTGCCCCAAAGCCATAGGTTGCCGTCCAGTGACTGATTGGCACAATGATAACTAACAATGCCAGCACTACTAACAACGACGTCACAAACGCTGTCTTAGCCGTTAAAGGTTGCTTAGTATTCATGAAGATTGATGTCGCCAACAAGATCAGACTCAATAGCCCGCTGACCACTAAGGGATTAAAGCCCCCGGCAATCAAGACCAGCGCTAAAATAATAACGACGAAGTTCAACCCCAGGCTGAAAAAGATAGTTAATCCTTGCCAACCACACACTAGTATTAATAGTAGTAATAAAACACCCGTTAATAACATCATAAGCGGCGCACCTCCACTAACTGGCTTGCCAACAAGCTTGTCACCGGCACAGCCAAGGTAATGCCGATTGCGCTAATCACGGTTTGTGTGAAGCCCAAGGTCATCGTGCGCGATAGTGTATAGGCAATTGTATTCCCGTTTCTCAGATACAATAAAATAATCGGAAAGGCTTCTGCCATAACAATGAAGAACAAGACATTAACAAGTGGACCGATAATTTCTCGACCAATCGTTAACCCTGAGTTAAAGAGTTGCCGTCTCGTCACATTGGGCTGTTCAAAAGCTAACTGTTGAAGTGACGATGAAATATCGGTCGCCTCATCCATGACAGCGCCCAATATTCCTAGCACGACTTCCGCCAAGAAAACCGTCTTGTAGGGTTGGAGCTCGTAATCCATTGTTTCGTAATGGAGTCCTTGGTCGCCACTGATTTTTAACAGGATAACGCTCAACAGTAATGCCAAGAACGTGGCCCCAATTGTCGCACCAAATGACACCACCATTTGCCGATTCGGCCCGAGTACCAGCAATAACGTCAAACCAGTTAAAACTACGGCGAGTCCACACATCAACGGCAATAACCAACGACCACCAGTTGTAGCGTTAAAGTGAAGCGCGATAATGAAGAACACGAGGTTCACGACGACACTCAAAATCGTCATCAGTCCCCTTTTAAGCATCATCACAAGTAATAAGCTAAAGGTCCCCAGGATCACAGCTACTAGCACTGTATCGCGCTTAGGTTCGTTTAAGAGCCATTGATGGCGGTCTTGATCATGGTGTAAGAAAACTTGCTGGCCCCGATAATAACGATAACTATCGGCCAGAGATTTGGAATAGGTATTTTGGAGCTGAATCGTCTGCCCTTTGCGCTTCGTATTCAAGAACCGCCCCGTTACTTTTTGCTGGATCTCGGTATCTTGATTCTGGTAATCATCCGTTGTTTTTGTTTTTTGAATCGTTTTGACAGCCGTCACTTGGATCAACGGTTGTTTGTAGCGCGTCGCATCGTGGTATGTTGCTAAAACCCCAATCATACAGATCAACAAACTACCTAGCGCCAGCCATAAGCGTTTATGTTTCACAGTTGTCACCTCAAATTATATTGTAGCGGTTTGCCTGTTAATCACCAAACGTTTATCGCAAATTTAATCAATCATTTAACCGACTGTGTTTTAACCCGTAACTGAAGTAAATGATCAAGCCCAAAATGAACCAGATCCCCGCTGCCATCCAAGTGACTGCCGGTAATTCGAATAACATGAATAAACAAAGTAAGCCCGATAATAGTGGTAACCAAGGATATAGCGGTACTTTGAAACCGTCTTTATTCGGAATATCCTTTCTTTTACGCAATGGAATCACCCCAATAGACATGAAGAAAAAGGCAATTAACGTCCCAATATTGACCAGATTCGTCAATTGATCTAATGAAACGAGCCCTCCTAGTGTCGCGATAATCACTGTCACTACACGGACACTGTTGACTGGTGTTTGGTGGCGTGTTTCAATTTTACCGAGCATCTTAGGTAATAAACCATCCCGGCCGATTGAATAAACTAGCCGCGAACTACTGTAAGTCATCGTCAACATCATTGTGAACATCCCAGCCAAAGCACCAAGTGATAATAAGCCCGCAAACCAGTTTTGATGCACGACTTGTAAGGCAAAAGCGACTGGATTAGCCACGTTTAATTCACGATATGACACCATCCCAGTCAAAACAAAAGCAACTAAAATATATAATAACGTACAAATTACTAAGGTCCCGATAATCCCAATTGGTAAATTCTTTTGTGGATTTTTTACTTCGGCCGCTGAAGCCGAGACACAATCAAAGCCTAAATAAGCGAAGAATACTAATGATGCGCCCTTGAAGACCCCACTAACACCAAACGGCATGAATGGTTGCCAATTAGACGACTTTACATAGAAAATGCCGACGACTAAGAATAGTAGCACAACGCCGATTTTAATCGTCACCATCAAATTATTGATGCGTGTCGATGAACGCGTCCCAGACATCAATAACACTGAAATGAGCGTCACAACTAAGACTGCAAATAAATTGATATAAGTGCCATGTGCGGGATCAAATGAGCCTGTAATCGCCTTCGGAATATGCACGCCGAAGCCTTCAATGAAGGAGACGAAATATGCAGACCAACCGGTTGAAACAGCCGCGACTGATAACATGTATTCCAAGAATAATGCCCAACCTAACAACCAACCAATCAGTTCTCCAAAAATAATATTGCCGTAAGAATACGCACTCCCCGCGACTGGCAACGCTGATGAAAATTCAGCGTAACACATTGCGGCCACTGCGCAGACCACTGCCGCAATCATAAATGACAACGTAATGGCCGGCCCACTATGTAGCGCGGCAATCGTGCCCGGTAAAATAAAAATCCCAGTCCCAATGACCGCCCCCACGCCTAACGCAATTAAATCCTTCGCCGTTAGTGTTTTAGCTAAACGTTGATCTTGTTGAAGATACCGCTCAAGTGACTCTTTTCTGAATAATCTTGTCCCTAAACCCATCTGCAAAACGCCCTCTCGATGCTTTATTTGGTGGTGCTAAACGTGTTCTGTAACCCATATTCTTCCGGTTAACCCTGAGCGCCAAACAATCGCCACGCGATTACTCGTCCCTCTGTGTTAATCTTCAGAATATAACCAGGGTTACGGCACACTCTGGTTTTAAACGTGCTTTTTGAAACTGACTTCTGCGCTTAGCGTCACTCGTCAAACAACTGCCTACAGCAGTTATTCGCCGAGCTGTGCTAATGCTCAAAATCAACCCGTTTCAAACGCACTCTTTTTCTTGTCGTGTTCTATAATCCGGATATATCGCACTTTTTCTAATAACAAAAAAAGGAGCCCACTAGTCTTCACTAGTGAGCTCCACCAGGAAGATGACTCGGGTTACCCAGTCATCTTCCAGTTTATTAAGGTTTATCATGTAATAGACAATCTTTTCCCTTAATCAACCAGTCGAATTCTGGGTTTCTTAAAGAAAAAGTTAAAGGCAACTCGTTGCATTGTCATCATGATAAAACCTCCTTGTTATTATTAGTTTCTAAGTATAGCCAAGCCCATCGAAATTGTAAAGCCTTTTTTAAGCAGTTGTTTTTTCAAAAGGAATCTGCTAGAATTTAAAACAACTTATTCAAAGGATGTGACTGGCATTGAAAATTGCAGGCTAAATTTCTGACAACTCGATTGGTACTAAATGGCCCCACGTTTGGGGACCGTTTATTTCTGATTGTCGTTAGAGCTAGCTTGCGTTTATTTTCAAGGCCGGTAAAAAAACCAGACTTGTTAACAGACGCCCATAGTAGCGTCTTTTTTTGTGCATGCAAAACGACAACCAACCAATCTCATTTAAATTTATGAGGTGATATTAATGGGCACAATCCAATTCAAACAATTAACATTCAACTATCCAGATCAAGCAACTCCCCTTTTCAAAGACGTCACACTTCAATTCGATGCTAGCTGGCGCTTAGGCCTAATCGGGCGCAACGGCCGGGGCAAAACGACGCTGTTAAAACTACTTCAACGCCAATTAGAATTTGAGGGACAACTGAAAACGGATCTAGATTTTCACTATTTCCCACAAACCGTAGCCGATCCCAGTCAATTAGCCCGCGACGTTCTAATGACGCTCGGTCAATTAGATGACAGCACCTTTTGGCAAATTGAACGAGAACTCAATTTACTCAAAGTTGATCTCGACTGTCTCTGGCAACCATTCAACACGCTGAGTCCCGGCGAACAAACCAAGGCGCTCTTGGCGTTATTATTCATCGACGAGCATCATTTTCAACTCATCGATGAACCAACGAATCATCTCGATCAAGATGGTCGCGATACCGTGGCACACTATTTACAACAAAAAACAGGGTTCATCGTCATCAGCCATGACCGGCACTTTTTAAACCAAGTTATCGATCACGTTTTATCAATCAACCGGGCGGATATTACCGTCCAACAAGGCGATTATCAAACCTGGCAGACCACTCAGGAACAACAAACCCAATCCGAACAGCATCAAAACAGCCTGCTCAAAAGTGAAATCAAGCGGTTGAATCAAACGGCCCAACAAAAATCTCAGTGGTCCCAACAGGCTGAACGTGGTAAAAATGCGGGTAGTGTCAAAAATGAAAGTGCCAATCTCGATAAGGGCTTCATTGGACACCGCGCCGCTAAGGTAATGAAGCGCGCCACAACGATTACTGCTCGTAGTGAACAAGCGGCTACTGAAAAACAAGGTCTGCTCAAAAACGTTGAAATTACCGCACCACTGACGATTAACAATCAGCCTTTAAAGCCGCAACAAATCGTCCTAACCGCAACCGACCTAGTACTTGAACAAGATGGTCGCGCCCTAAATCAGCCGCTATCATTTGAACTAAAGGCCGGCCAACAAGTCACATTAACCGGCGCTAACGGTACGGGAAAATCAACCTTTATCAAAGCCTTACTCGCACTTCCTGAAATGCAGCATCAAGTCAGTGGGCAGTTGACCATTGCGCCGCGAATCAAGGTTTCTTATTTACCACAAGATTTTACACAGCTCAGTGGCTCACTAGCTGACTTTGCAGCCGCCAGGAAGGTATCACTAGAACAATTACTCTCAACTTTACGGAAACTGGGTTTTGAGCGGGAACAGTTCAACCACCGGCTTGAAACGATGAGTATGGGGCAAAAACGTAAGGCCGCCCTCGCTCGTTCGCTTTGTGAAGAAGCCCAATTTTATGTCTGGGACGAACCGTTAAACTACCTAGATGTCATTACGCGCGAACAACTCCAAACATTAATTGTCCAAACCCGCCCAACACTCTTGTTCATCGAACATGACCGCGATTTTATCGACGGTGTCGCTAGCCAACGTTATCAATTGATTCCACGCTAATTAACTAATACGTATTATCTGAATAATAAGTCGTATTTAAGCCATCAGTATTAAACGTCTTATTAGTATTGTCTTTAAAGAACGCCGTGTTTAATTGATTCAATTCAGTCTCTGTGTTACTTAACGTTTTGGTTTGTAACCCGAGACTCTCACGAAGTTTGTTAGACGTTGCTTGCAATTTATCGGTCGCAATCACTTGATAAGAACTCCCGTTAATCCAGGCTTCTTTCCCAATGATTTGACCACTCGTAATGTCGGTCCCACATTGATGGTAATTTTCAATTAACGTTTTCGTTTGATCAGCCGTTAAATCCGTACTGATGTGCTTGCCTAATTTTGTCATTAAACCTGATAAATGGACCAAGTATTGGGGCTTTTGAATCTTATCAGCGACCCCGCGCAAGACTTCTTGTTGGCGCAACTGACGACCATAATCACCACGGGGATCTTGGTATCTCATCCGTGTATAAACTAGGGCCTGCTTGCCATTTAAATGGTGGCGGCCCTTTTTGATTGTCTGCCCATCGAAACTCACATCGATATTTGTTTTAACATCAACACCATCGACGAAATCAACCAGTTCTTTGAGCGCGCCCATATCAATCGTGACCGAATAATCGATTGGCACACCGATAAATTCACTGACGGTTTTTTTAGCCATCTTCGCTTGTCCTAATTCATAGGCCGCGTTAATTTTTTGAACATTCTTAGTCTTGCTGCCAACCATTTCGGCGAGCGAATCCCGCGGAATTGAATAAACCAAGGTTTTCTTAGTTTTAGGATTTAACGTAACCACCATCATCGAATCCGAGAGGCCGCGATCGACACGCCCATCAGAACCCGTATCAGCCCCTAATAATAAAAATGAGATAGGTTTGTCCTGATTAATCCGATTGGATACCTGTTTGTTTTGGGTTTTAATCGCACGAATTGCTTGGTTTTCTTTTATTTTGTAAAAACCCCCACCAATTACTAAAATAACCCCGATAACCCCTAGTACAATCTTTAACTTCTTCAAAATAACGACTCCTATCTGTTTACTAATCTCCTATTCGAGTATATTAAAAATCGTTAAAGATGGTCGTTTTATTAAGCCAACTTAATACTTTTAAGGCTTTTTTATTATTTCAGCATTCAAAAAAGTTCCCACCTGATTAAGGATGGGAACTTTTTTGTTTGTTTAAACGTGCTTTTAACACTAACTTCTTGCGCTTAACGACGATTGCCAAACAACCGATTCCATCGGTTATTCGTCACTCTATGTTAATGCTCAGAAGCTGACCAAGTGTTACAGCACTCTTTTTTTAAACGTGCTTTTCAAAGCTGATGCTTGCGCTCAGCACCGTATTGCAAACAACCAGCCATGCTGGTTATTCACAACACTCAGCTAATGCTCAGCGTCAACCCGCTTTGAACGCACTCTTTTTTTAACATGCTTTTATAAGACATGGTCCTGCGTTTAGCGACGATTGGTGAACAATCGCTTTCAGCGCTCATTCACCAATCTATGCTAATCCTCAGACCATTAACGTCTTATAACGCACTCTTTTTTAATCTAATTTCTTTTCCAATTCGCTGACAATTTCTGCGTGTTTTGCTTCTGTTAATTTAATTTTTGCCATGAAGATCAAAGCAGAAACAATTAATAAAGCCATTGGTACGAAGAACATGTATGTCTTGAATTGTAATAAACCACCATTTGTAATATCGCTTGGTTTAGCGTTACCTGTCATACCTGCGTGAATTGCGGCAATCCCAACAACACCGTTGGCAAAGGCACCAGCTAATTTATCCAATAATGGGCGAACGGCTAACGTAACAGATTCGTTACGTGTCCCACTCTTCAATTGACCGTATTCAACACTATCAGTAATTGTCATTAAAGCTGCTAAGAAAACAAGTGGGTATGGGAAGAAGAATAACCCAACAGCGATTAAGACAACAACTAAGTTGCTACCAGCAAATAAGAAGAGAATGTAGCCAAGCATCATCATGGCAATCCCGCCAAGATAGATAGCACGACGGTGAATCAATGATACTAAAGTTGGGAATAGGGCAACTGAGATAACCCCTAAGATAGCGGTAATCACACCAACTGTTGAGAAGGCTGCAGCGCGACCCATGACGTATTTGAAGTAGTAAATTAAAAGTGAGTTTGTGATAACGTAACTAAAAGCAAACAAGAAATATGATAGTGATAACCACATTAATTGATCATTTTTACCGATTACTTTGAAGACATCGCGGAAACGAATCTTTTCAGTATTTTCACGGATAGCACTCTTTTCTTCTTTAGTACCGATAATCGTTGCTAAAGCGCCTAAGAATGAAACAACACCGATGACAACGGCAAACCCTAACCAACCAGCGCTAGTTTGTTCGCTACCATGTGTCCCTGAAAACATTTGTGAGAAGAAGACTACGATTGGCACAATAACGATGATTACCCCTTGGGCACCTAACGTTGAACCAAAACGAGCAATGGCCCCAAACTTCGTCCGTTTTTCTGAATCAACGGTTAAAGCAGGTAACATTGACCAAAATGCAATATCTTTAAATGAATAGAAGATATCCAAGATAACGAAAACGATTGCAAAAAGAACTAAGTATAAATAAGGGCTATTTGTTGCTAAGCCACCGAAGTTCGTGAAGATCATGACTAAACCAACAGAACTAATCAATGAACCAATTAGTAACCAAGGTTTAAATTTCCCCCAACGAGTCCGGGTATTATCAACTACCCCACCGATAAGTGGATCAAAGGCGATTTCAACAATCCGGATGACAACCATCATGGAAGTGACATAACCGATCATTTTTGCATTAAAAGCGGCATTTTTTGTATCGAATAATTGGCTAGTAACAAAAATCATAAAATAAGTGCTAAGTGTTGCATAGAAAGCATCGTGGCCAAATGCCCCGAATGCATATGAACTATATTGTTTGATATCTTTTAGTTTTTTCATTGTTCAATTCCTTTCATTTGATTTAAAACTAGTGATAACGGTGTTCAATAATTTTTTCTAAAATAGCTTGGCGTTGCTTTTCCTTGGCTGTGCCAAACTGGTTTTCTTCTAATGAATTAAAATCGTTTGCTAATAAAACGGATTCAAGATATAACGTCAATTGACGTTTAATATAAACCTTGTTGTCTTCGTTTGTTTGCTTCGGATTTCCGGCGATAATGGCTGCTGCAAATTGATCTGCATCGATGGTTAATTTATTATCATTCATTCTAATAGCCTCTTTCTAAAATAGATTTTTAGCCGGAAACCGTTTAAGCGTGATCTCTAATCGCGGTGTAAACGCATTCTTCAGCTAACAAATTCATTTTACTAAACTTTTACTAAAATGTAAACGGTTAATTAAAATTCCATTAGTTTGTTTAAATTTAGTAACTTCCCAACCAGCAACATAAAAAGCCGTTCACCAATCACTGATGAACGACTTTTTTGAATCTTTTGCGCTTAGCGCTTCTGCATCACTTGGTAAACCGCTCCGATAATACCGGCTTCATTTTTTAAATCGGCCGCCACGACTGTCGGTAACGCAAGGTCTTTAATACTATTATGAACACTTTGCACGTTTTGAATTTCAGCATTGAGTTGCGTCATAAACGTTTCGTTGGCACTAATGCCACCGCCAATAATCACCTTTTCAGGATCGAAAGCAACCATCAAATTAATAATTCCCTTCGCCAAGCTGTGGTAGTAACTCGTTAACACATTTTGTGCGAGGACTTCATGTTGCGCCGCCCGTTCAAAAATAATCCGAGCATCAGTCAGCTGATCAGCACTGAATTGGTTATAACGCCGCAATAAGCCAATGACAGTGGCACCTCTGAAGTTCAAGGAACCCATTTCAACATCAATCTCGTCATCTTCAACGAGCATCCACCCAAATTCACCTGAGCGCGCATGCGCCCCACGATAGATTTGGTTATTGATGACTAACGCGCCACCAACACCGGTACCCAGTACCAAACTTAGGTAGTTGGTAACACCTTTAGCGGCACCCAACCATTGTTCCGCAATTGCAGCTGCATTCGCATCATTTTCAACAGCCACGGGTAGATTCAATTTTTCAGTCAGTAGACCTTTCAAATCGACACCGGTTAAGCATTTAACGGCGCCAGCTGTCGTCAGAAAACCGTCTGCTTGAACCACACCTGGCACACTAACCCCGACACCTGCAATCGGCGTTGTTTGTTGAAAATCCTGAATGATCTGCACTAATTTAGCAATTAACGTCGTTTGGTCTTGGGGTGTTTCAAATGCTTCTTTACGTACGATTTGGCCTTCTTGATTGACTAACCCAACTTTAATCGTTGTGCCGCCAATATCAATCCCAACAAAATTTGTCATTCTGACCCCACCTTTAATTAATTTCCGCACCATTCGTCGCAATCATATCGCGGTACCAGTAAAACGAATCCTTACGATACCGATTGCCAGTGCCTTGTCCGTAATCGTCAACATCAACATAGATAAAGCCGTACCGTTTAGACATTTGGCCCGTGCTGGCAGCTACTAAATCAATACAGCCCCAAGGGGTATAACCCAATAACTGAACACCATCTTCTAAGACGGCCTTTTTCATCTGTAAAATATGGTCGTGTAGGTAATTAATCCGATAATCATCATGAATCTGATTATCCGCCGTCTTTTCATCGATTGCGCCTAAGCCATTTTCAACAATAAATAATGGTAAGTGATAGCGATCTGTAAACCAGTTCAGTGCGTAGCGTAAGCCGATTGGATCGACTTGCCAGCCCCATTCACTCGCCTCAACATACGGATTAGCAACCCGATCCTGATCTTCGTGGTATTCTAGTTTGCCGGTATCTTGAACCGCGAAGGACATGTAGTAACTAAAGCCAATATAATCAACTTTCCCGGCCTTCAAAATGACCATGTCTTCTGTTGTCATATCCAGGTTAAATTGTTTGCGGTCAAAATGATTTAATAACCACTGTGGATAAAAGCCGTTCGCATGGACATCGGAGAACCAAAGGCGTGTTTGCATCGCTCTTTGTGCAAATAAAATATCTGCCGGTTTAGATGTCAGTGGATAAATTGGGCACATCGCAATCATGCTACCAATTTCGAAATCCGGGTTGATTTGATGGCCAATTTGAACCGCTTTGGCACTCGCTACCAATTCATAATGAGCCGCTTGGTACATCCCTTTTTCCTTATCTTCACCTGGTTTAAATAATAAACCAGAATCCGTGTAGGCTGAGCCACCATCTTCGTAATTCGTTTGGTTATTGATTTCATTAAACGTCATCCAGTATTTAACCTTATGTTGATACCGTTTGAAACAAACCGTCGCAAAATTGGTAAAGAAATCAATTAATTTTCTATCGCGCCAACCACCATATTGCTGTACTAAATGATATGGCATTTCAAAATGGGATAGGGTGACCACTGGTTGAATGTCGTATTTCAAGCATTCGTCAAAAAGATCATCGTAAAATTGCAACCCAGCTTCATTGGGTTCTGCTTCATCCCCATTTGGAAAAATCCGCGTCCACGCAATTGATGTTCGGAAACATTTAAAACCCATTTCAGCAAATAATTTAACATCTTCCTTGTACCGATGATAAAAATCGATGCCGTTGTGGTTAGGATAGTATTCACCGTCAACCACACCGTCGGTTATTTTTCGAGGCACACCGTGACTTCCCAGTGTCATTACATCAGCAATACTGAGACCCTTGCCCCCAGCTTGATAGGCACCTTCTAATTGATGGGCCGCAACTGCGCCACCCCACATAAAGTCTTGCGGAAATTCTTGCTTGTCCATGTCAATTCTCCTTTAATCAATTACTTTTGCGCATTGTTCAAAGCAACTTTGTTGGCTGCAATGACGAATGGTAAATAAGTTAATACTGAAATGCCTAAACATAAGAATCCGATAATTAACGCTAACCAGTTCCCACCAGTCCCTAAGAATGGCATCAATGGCCCAGGCGTGGTCCACGTTAACCCAAAGGCAGGCGTTGGAATCCAATTAAAGATAACGGTCACTGTGTACCCAACTAAAATGTTAATCACAGGTGTTAAAACAAATGGAATCGCCAAAATAGGATTCAAAACAATTGGTAAACCGAAGATCAATGGTTCATTAATATTGAACAAACCAGGAACTAGGGCTAATTTTGCAATTTCACGGTAATCTTTACGCCGTGATGCAATAAAGATGGCGATGATTAAACCAAGTGTCATCCCACTACCACCCATATTGGCGAAGACGTCATTCAAAATACCCCAAGTTTCGCGGTAAGGAACGCCCCAGGCAGTCCCGTGACTATTAATGAATGTTTGGTTAGCTAAATCAGCTTCCGTAAACATAATTGACCGTAAAGCATTCAATGTATTAGGGCCGTGAATCCCGACTAACCAAAGTACATTTTGAACAACGGCGATAATCATAATCCCGAAGATGTTAACCCCGATATGGCGCAATGGGGTTTGAATCGTTTTATAGATAATTTCGTTGATGCCTTGTGGTGCGATTAATGAAATGAAGAAGTTAGCCATCGCAAAAATCATAATCATGATAACAATTGGAATTAAACCGTTGAAAGAACGGGCCACTGCAGGTGGTACCATTTCTGGCATCTTAATTCTCAACTTTTTGATATTGAATAATTTAGGTAAGAATTCACCGACGATCATCCCACAAATCATTGCGACGAATAAGCCTTGTGCGCCTAAATACGTCGTTGGTAGATATGAAACACCGTCTTTGACAACAGCTGGTGTGTATAAAATCATGAAGGCCGCAATCCCGGTCATCCCGATTAACATATCATCTGACTTGAAGTGTTTTGCTAGGTTTCGAGCCACTAAGTATGCGATAAAAATAGAGAGAATATTCATAGTCCCATTGGTAACTGATGTGAATAATTGCTGTGCTTTTTCCAGATTTGGAAAGAATTTTGGTAAGAATAAAATCTGAGCGATAAAACCACTCTTAGAAAAAATTAAGTTATTTATTAAAATAACGAGCGATGCTGCCATCGTAATCGGAAATGTATACATAAATGCATCACGAACCGCCGCGACATGTCGCTGTTCATTTAATTTAGTCGCAAACGGGACGATGGTGCGTTCCATAAAACTATTAAACTTATCCATGTAAAAACCTCCTAATGTAATCTATAATATTTTCAATAACTTAATTATAGTAAAACGGTTACATTAAATAAATATGTTTAGCCGATATTGCTACACATACCGGCTAGTTGTTATCTATACCATTCGTGGTACACCCTGTTCCATTTAATTGTTTAACGCAACTTGTTGTCGTAATTGGCGCAAAATGGCTTCAATAATATAGACACACGGCACCTGACTGGTCATGTCATAATATTGGTGAATCCGCGATTCTTCAATATTATAAGTCAGTGCGTACCGTCCCATCCGCGCTAAAGGACTCTCTAAATTACCCGTAATCGTCACCAGTGTTGTATCTGGATCATTGACAAAATTATTGAGCATTTCAATTAATTCCGGCGTTTTCCCGGAAACAGACAACGTAATAATCACGTTATTGGTCGTATTTTTTAGTTGTGAAGACAGCGGGTAATAGGGATCTTTGACTGCACTACTGTTAAAACACAGTGCCGATAATTGCCGTGATGCGTACTCCGCAATCGCCCCAGATGCGCCCATCCCCACTAAGAAAATATTGTCAGCCTCCAATAAAATCCCACCAACAATCTTAATCAGTCGAAGCAAGTCATCGGAAAAAGCCTCCATCGTTACCAATGGAAGCTCATCGCTTGGTTGTTCACCTGTTTTTAATTCACTCTTTAAAGACACCTTAAACTCCGGAAAACTATCATAACCAATTTTCCGAATAAACCGCATGACTGACGAATTCGACACGCAGGCCCCCGCAGCCAGTTCCCTAACTCGCATATACGGGACCTTCTCATCATGACTAACAATATACCGGTAAATTGCTAAATCTACATCTGATAACTTATCCATATCCTTATAGCCAAAAAAAGCCATGCGCTCTCCCCATTTCATTATTATTGATAACTTTATTCTACTATATTATCGTAGCCGGAAAAGGGGCTTAGGAAAAGTTTGTTATAAATTGAACGAATTCCTATTTCTTCTGACTCAATTTCAATGCTGGTCCGATTAATAGTAATAAAACAATTACGGAAACCAAGAAACCTGCGTGAAAACCGGCTAATTGTTGTTGAACTGTCCCATGATTGCCTAAGCCAATCGTGGCGACAATCGTCGCAATCAATGCGGAGCCGAAACTAGAACCGACATTTTCGATGATATTGATGCCAACACCCGCTTCGGCTAGCTGTCGCTCAGGAATGCCGAGATACGCATCACTCGTCAATGGTAAGTTAATCCCGCCAACGCTGATGCCTCGTACAAATAGGATTAATGCAATCCAAACCATGCTTGTTTGATCAGTCATCAGCATCAAGGGAACCGAGCCGATTAAGGCGACTGCTAAACTTAGTAAAACCACTCTTTTGGCACCGAAGCGATCAATCCACTTACCGATTAAAGGCCGTGTCACTAACATCCCAATTCCTTGGGGCATCATTGCTAAGGCGGCTTGAATTGCCGTGAAGTGCCGGAAACTCTGGAAAAAGAGTGGCAAAATCAACATCGGTCCCATAATCGCAATATTGGCTAGAAAAAGCCCGCTGCTCGCAACAGCAAATTGGCCATGCTTAAATAAATTAAGTGGTAAAACGGTTTGATGCTGACGCCGCCAATCATAAATCACGTAAATAACGGCCATGAGGACGCCAATCCCAACCCAGAGCAGCGTTTCCCCATTATTAAACGTTGCATAATCAGCGGCCTTAGAAACGCCGTAAATCAACGTCGCACTCATGATTGATAGCATTAAAATCCCCCAGCCATCTAAACGACTTTGACGATTAAAAGGTTCAAAATTGGGTAAGCTATGGATCATTAGTGGGACGGCAATCAGCGTAATCCCAACATTAATCAAGAATAACCAGTGCCACGAAGCCACTTGCAAAATAAAACCACCTAAAACCGGGCCTAAGATCGGGCCAAAAATCATCGGTGTGCTGACAATCGCCATCACCCGTCCCAAGTTTTCGGGACCGGCCGTCTTCACAAGTAAGGTTGACATCAGCGGCGTAATAATCCCGGCGCTAAAGCCTTGTAGTAATCTGAAAATAATAAAACTCGTTACATTCCAACTAAAACCAGCTAAAACGGAGGTAATGCCAAATGCAATCACCGCACCAATAAAAATCCGCTTACCGTTAAAGTGGTTCATTAACCAACCTGAAATGGGGACGGCAATCGCCAGCGCTAAAACGTACCCCGTAATCGCCCACTGAATCACATTTAAAGTCGTCGCAAAAGTCTGTGTTAATTGTTGAATTGCAATTGTCATCATTGTTGAATCTAACATTGGCGCAATCGCGCCTAGGGCAATCGCCCACGCAGCGGTTAAAACCGCCTTTGGTAATTTAGTCATCTTTGAATCTGTCATTTAAAAATCCTCGAACTTCATAATATTGTCGACTAGGAAACAATAACGCCATTTTGATTCCTTTTCAACAAAAAAACAGACATGATCAAAATAAATTGATGATGTCTGTTTTAATGATTTGTCTTTTGATTTTCAATGGCTTGATCAATATGAGCGCTATAAGTCTCAATAAAGTTCAAGAGTGATGTTAATTGTTCATCGGTTGCCTCTTCAAAAACCACATGATCGCGTTCTTGAAATTGTTGATGCAGCTGATCATGCTTTGTAACGACCGCTTGGCCTTCAGGTAAAACACGGAAATAAACTTCTTTTTTATTGTCGGCTTTTTGATAAGACTCGATTACTTCTTTTTTCAAAAGCTTCTTCGTCAGCTTGCTAGCCGCACCACGCGTCATGTGCAGTGCTTCAGCAATTTTGGTCACATTCGGATCCGTTTGCTTGGCGATTGCTTCCAAGCAATGAATCTCAGAAGACTTATAGCCACTCAACTGCGCTTCCATAATGCCTTGTTCCAGCCACGATTTTTTATAAAATAACGCCGTAAAAGCTTGAATAATTTCTGCTTCTTTATCCATCATCTTCACTCCCTCATTTGGTCATCTATCTAGCAGTATAGCATCTATTGTTTCTGATTCAACAATCTAAAACAACAAAAAAAGCCTTCCGTTTAGAAAGACTTTTGAATTGAAACTTACTGGCCAATCATCCCAGCATGAATTTTATCGATATTCCATTTCATCATTGTGTAATAGGTATCGCCCTGTTTTCCTTTTTGCGCCAAGGAATCCGTAAAGATTTTTGCATAAATTGGCAGTCCTGTTTCTTGGGCAACTTTAGCCATAGATTTCGGTGATACCGATGTTTCTACAAACAAACTCTGAACATCTGTTGCCGCAATTTTGGCAAGGACTGATTTCATTTGAGTTGGTGTCCCTTGCGATTCCGTATTGATTTCCCAGATATAAGTTGGCGTCACGCCATAAGCTTCTCCGAAGTATTTAAAGGCACCTTCAGAAGTCACCAATACACGCTGCTTTTCTGGAATATCAGCAAATTGCGTCTGAGCCTTCGTGTGTAATTTTTCTAAGCGCGCAATATACTGATCCGCATTCCGCCGGTAATAATCAGCATTTTTAGGGTCCTTAGCTTGCAAGGCGGCTGTAATATTTTCAACATATTGCATGCCATTGGCCAAATCCAACCACGCATGTGGATCTGGTTCGTCCTTATTGGTCGTTAGATGTTGGACCTTGATGCCTTTAGTCGTCGCAAAAACGTCTTCCCCAAACTTCTTATGTGCGATTGACACTAACTTTTTAAACCAACCATTGCCACCCGTTTCAAGATTCAAGCCATTATGAAACAAAACATCCGCGTCCGTCGCTTTTGAAATATCAGTTGGTTGAGGCTCGTATTCATGGGGATCGGTCCCCCGTTTAACGATACTGTACAACTCAACCCGCTCTTGGCCAACATTGGCGACCATATCTTCTAAAATCGAATTAGTCGTCACAACCCGCAATTTAGTGTGTTGATTGTTGGCTTGTGCTTTGGATTGTGCCCGTTGGTGAATAAAGCCGTACACGCCACCAATAATCCCGCCGACGGTTAATAAAGTAATGAGTATTTTCTTCATTGTTATTGCCCTCCCTTAGCTGAACGCCATTTCAAAAAGCCTTGCTTGGGTGCGCAAATAAACGAAATCGCGAATAAAACAGCGGCCATCAAGACAATTGCCGGGCCAGACGCCCAATTGAAGGTATAACTGAAATACAGCCCACTAATTGCCGTAACTGCCCCTATCCCAGCTGATAAAAAGAGCATCGTCACGAGTTTATTAGTCCATAAAAAGGCCGTCGCAGCAGGTGTAATTAACATCGCCACTACCAGAATAATCCCGACCGTTTGTAATGCTGAAACTGTCACTAACGTTAAAACCAGCATCAAGCCATAATGTAAGACCTGCGTTTTGAGCCCGTAAGTTCTGGCGTAGGTTTCATCAAATGAGGTAATCAATAATTCCTTATAGAAGAATGAAACAAATAAGATAACGATGCCTAATACAATCGCGGTCGTCATAATATCCTGATCACTCACTGCTAAAATATTACCGAATAAAATATGATGGAGATTCGTCGCACTTTCTGCCATCGAAATCAGAATAAAGCCCAATGCGTAAAACGCACTGAAAACGACTCCGATTGACGTATCCGTCTTAATTTTACTGTGGGTCGCGACAAAGCCAATCAAGACCGCCGCTAAAATACCGAATACGGATGCGCCAACTAGCACATTGATCCCCAACATATAGGCAACGGCCACGCCAGGTAACACGGCATGCGAAATCGCATCGCCCATCAAGGACATCCCTCGCAATATGATGAAGCTTCCGATAATCCCCGACATAATTCCGACCATAATGGCGGTTAATAATGCACTTTGTAAAAATTCGTAGCGCCCTAATGCGCCAATAAATGCTGAAATACTAGTCATTGGTCTACCTCCTGTTTTTCAAACAAGACGGCAGATAAGTCCGCACTAAATGCACGCTCAATATTCTGGGCGTTATAAACTTGATCAGTGGGCCCATAATCCACGATACCGTGATTCATAACCACTAAATCGTCAAAATACTGTGACACTTTATTCAAATCATGATGAATAACAATAATCGTCTTACCTGCATCACGCCACTGTTTCATAATGGCCATGATTGCAGTCTCACTTTGCAAATCAATACCGACAAAGGGTTCATCTAAAATAATGATCTCCGCTTCCTGCACAATTGCGCGGGCCACGAAAACCCGTTGCAATTGGCCACCTGACAGCTGACCAATTTGGCGGCGTTCAAAATCACCGAGGGCTACCTGTTCTAGCGCCGCTCGACTAGCGGCTTTTGCCTGCTTCCCTGGATCACGAAACAGACCTAACTTGCCGTACGTGCCCGTCAATACAACATCAAAAACGTTGATTGGAAAATTCAAATCTAGGTCCTTGCGCTGTTCAACATATGCGACCTGCTTTTGGACAGCTCGCATTGATTTTCCTTGATATAAAACTGAGCCTTGCCGTGCTTTAACCAACCCTAAAATTGCTTTAATCAGCGTTGATTTTCCCGCACCGTTTGGTCCAATGATACCAGTGATTTTGCCTGCGTCAAAGTGAACGGCAACATCAGTAAATACTGGTGTGTCATCGTAAGCAACGGTGAGGTTCTTAATTGATAACATAAAGAGCCTCCATTCTTTTAGGCGAACCTAACTTAACATCTATCAGCATAACCGATTTTAATATAATTAACAAATATTTTAGCCTAGGCTAAAAATATTAAGAGCCGACTTACACTTGATTAATAATTTTTTCACATGAATTCACTCTAAATCCCACACTTTCCCCTCCAAAAGCGCTATACTAGTACTAATAAATCGATAAGGAGTGTTTTAATAATGAAAAAACCAATTAAGGGTTCATGTACGACAGTCTTAGTCGGCAAGAAAGCTTCAATCGACGGTTCAACAATGATTTCTAGAAATGATGATGGTCACGAAGCTCTAGATCCTCAACGTTTTGTTGTCGTCAATCCAGAAGACCAACCACGCGATTACCAAGCCGTAATCAGTGGTGTGCAAATCAAATTACCTGATAACCCAATGCGTTATACATCAATTCCTAACTCACTACTCACAAACGGCATCTGGCCAGCTGCTGGGATCAACAGCGAAAACGTCACAATGTCAGCAACCGAAACAATTACAACTAACCCTCGTATTCAAGGATTAGACCCACTTGTTCCCGGTGGTATCGGTGAAGAAGATATCGTTACTTTAGTATTGCCTTACATCCACAGTGCTAAAGAAGGGGTTGAACGTTTAGGCGCGCTTCTCGAAGAATTCGGCACATACGAACCAAACGGAATTGCCTTTTCTGATCAAGACAGTGTTTGGTGGCTTGAAACAATTGGTGGTCATCACTGGGCTGCTGTTCGCATCCCTGATGATGCTTACGTGGTTGCACCTAACCGCATGAACATCGATCACTTTGCCTTTGGCTCAGACAACACACTTTGTTCAGCTGATTTAAAAGCATTAATTGATGATAATAACTTAAACCCAGACTTTGAAGGTTACAACCTCCGTCACATTTTCGGTAGTGCAACCATCAAAGATACCGTTTATAACAACCCTCGTACTTGGTATGGTCAACAATATTTCAACCCAGAAATCAAACAAGATCCTATGGACCATGATTTACCATTCATCTGCCATGCCAACCGTAAAATTTCAATCGAAGACGTTAAGTTTGTCTTGAGCGCCCACTTTGAAAATACGGAATACGATCCTTACGGTAGCGCACCAGAAGACGTTAAAACACGCTTCCGTCCTATCGGGATTAACCGGAACCACAATGTGCACATTTTACAAGTTCGTAACAACGTCCCTGCTGAAATCGCTGGTATTCACTGGTTAGCTTACGGTGCTAATACCTTCAATACAGTTGTGCCATTTTACGCCAACGTTAATGACACACCTGAATCATACAAGAATGCGACAGGAACATTCGACCTTAACAATATGTACTGGTTGAGCTGTACAACAGCCTTACTTGGCGATACAGACTATGACTTCTACGTTGATATGCGTAATACCTTCGAATTAGAAGCAATGAGCGCTTATCACGAAATCCAAAACGCAACTGACAAAGCCTTTGACGGTCAAAAAGATGCCATTGCCTTCTTGGAAGAAGCCAACAACAAACTAGCAACAGAATCACTCCAACGCCAAACAAAACTATTAGGCGAAATGGTGATCTCAGGATCAGAACACATGAAATTACGTTATAACTTGAATGACTAATTAGTCATAAAAATGAGCTTCAGACAATATTTGTCTGAAGCTCATTTTTTTATTTATTATGACTCACCTTTATTAAATTCGCCCACCATATCAGTTACAGTGTAATGACCTTTTTTGACATTTACTTCACCGTTTAAGTTTTCTGGGAAGATAACCATAATACTATCATCTTTACCTTCACTTGCTAAAAACGTTAAATCGATATTAGCTAATTGTGTATCCGTGGTTACTTTTTGATTTTCCGTTACTAAAATATCAAATCCTTGTCCCTTTAAGGCCACTGTATCAATCCCCATATGCAATAACACGTCAACACCATTATTACCTTTTAGTGTAATTGCATGTTTTGTTGGGAAAACTGATGTTATAACACCTTCAATTGGTGCATAGATTTGACCATTATCTGGTTTAACAGCAAAACCATCACCCATCATTTTGCTGGCAAACACCGGATCACTAACCTCAGTAATTGCAATAGCTTCTCCTGTAACTGGTGCATGCAATTCTAATTTAGTATCATTATTAACCTCAGTTGAAACATACACATCACTATGTTGACTATGTTTAGCGTAACGCCGACCCCAAATAATGGTTAAAATTGCAGCAATTAAAAATGCGGCAGTAACAGCTACTACTTCATAAATCATCTTAGATTGTGGTCCATTAAACATTCCTAGCATAAAGATATTAAGGACTGGTGCAAATCCATAAAGTTTAACCCCTAATAATCCAGTAATTCCCCCGCCGACTGCGGCACCAATACACCCCGCAACAAACGGATATTTCTTTTTAACGTTAACGCCATATAATGCTGGTTCTGTAATCCCAAATAGAGCAGAGATTGAAGCAGAGATTGAAATTTGGCGTTCATCGGAGTTACGACTCGTAAAGATTGAGCCGACTACTGCACCAAACTGCCCGAAAACAGCAGACATAAACATGGCCATAATCGTATCATACCCCAATACTTGAACATTAATTTGTCCCAAGGGAATGATCCCCCAATGAATCCCAAAAATAACGAAGAATTGTCCAACACCAGCTAAGATCGCACCTGAAATAACAGGACTTAGATTATATAGCCAAGTATAAACATTAGCAATTCCAACACCTACATAGTTCGCCAATGGTCCGATTACAAGGAATGTTACAAACCCAGTAATTAATAATGCTAGTGTTGGTACAAAAACAAGTTTCGCAACTTCTGGAATTATGTTTTTCAACCATTTTTCAATAATTGATAAGAAGTAAACGGCAAAAATCGTTGGCAATACCGCTCCGCCATACACTTTTAGTGGAATTGCTAATGAGCCTAACATAACATTAGCAGGTATATCTGCAGCTGTTAGCGGATAAATCAACGCTGCAGCTAAAGCGACAGCTGTATATTTATTACTTTTAAATTTCTCTGCACCAGTAATTGCGATAAAAATTGGTAGCATTGTAAATACGCCTGAAGCTAAAGCATTTAAAACAGCTAAGACTAATGATTTTTCACCAAATAAATGCATCATTTGTATCAGAATAACAAGCCCTTTTAAAACCCCAGCAGCAGCTAAGATATTAATGTAGGGTGTAAAAATTGCCGAAATAGTCGCCAATAAACGGTCTGATAGTTTTTTCTTTTCTTCAGGTTCATTGGTATTATCCTCTAAATTTCCAAGTTCAACCATTACTGCATCGTAGACATCAGTTACCTTAGGTCCAATAACAACTTGATATTGACCACCGGTACTAAGTGCAGTCATCACAATTGGCATTTGTTCTAGCATATCTTGTTTTACTTTAGCAGTATCTTTTAAAACGAATCTCAATCGTGTTACACAGTGTGTTAGGCTTTTAATATTTTCTTCTCCACCCACACCTTCAATAATATTTTTTGAAATTTCCTTATATGATTGTGTCATTTCATACCCCTCCATTTTCAGGCATAATTACCAGGTTTTGTTTTACTTTGCATTGCAACACCAAAGTCGGTATAGATTCTCTGTGTTAAGTTTCGCCCTAATTCTTCAGCAATATGGTGTGCAAGCACTTGGAACGGAATAATCGTAAACAATGGTGCTTTATATTCATCAATTTGGCTCAAATCTAAAGCAATTGTGCGTTCATCTACCGTATCATTTAAAGTGATTGTATATAAATTATCCACGTATTGCGTTTCATATTCTTTTAACCTAGTTAATCGATCATTGACTGGCGAATTGCTTTCAATAAAGAACATCTGATGATTGCGGTTAACTTCTAAATAGGGGCCATGCATAAATACTTCAATATCCATTCCTTGGCTAGGCACTCTGACCGTTTCACAGAATTTGGTTTGCATTTCTAGCACTGTTCCCATTACTGAACCACATCCAAGTGCAGTAAAACGAGTTGCTTTACTAAACTCTGCTTGCCAACGTTCAAAGAATGTTTCCGTTTTATTAATAATATTAGGAATTTCTTCAATTGCAGTTGCAAATTGTTTTAATTCTAATTGCTCTTGTTCTGAAGTGATTTGGCCACGTTCTCTAGCCGTTTTCAGCCCCATCAGCATCAACTTAAATGTCGTCATAGAGAAACCTTTAGTCACATAGCCTACTCGTTCTTCTCCCATTTCAATATCAATAACCCTATCAACAACTTGTGTTATTTCACTTGTAAGGTTGCTAGTTACTGCGTATGTTCTAACAGTAGGACGTTCCAATTTAATCTTTTTTAGCGCATCAATAGTCGAAGTACTCTCACCGCTCTGGGAAATCCCGATAACGACATCAATTGCTGGGCGTAATTTTTCATAATAGTGAAATTTGAATGGTTCTTCTATTTCAATAATGACATCTGTTAAATGCTCAATATAATATTTTGCACTATAAGCGGCATTAATGCTGGAGCCTGTCGCTAGTAATAACCATTCTCGACCATCAATTGTTGGTATATTATTTGGATAATGATTAAGCATATTTTTAAGGTATTCTGCTTCTTCTCTAATGTAAGTCATCATTGTTGGTTTTTGATCCATAATTAATTTCCTCCATTTTTGTGGTAACGTTTCCACAAACAGAGTATATATCTATATAAGCATTTTGGCAAGCGTTTTCTTAAATGAATTGGTAACGTTATCTTAAACGCTGCTGACGAACCTTTCGTTTAATGGTAAACTGAACTAAATAAAAAATATCGAGGATCCCAATGAATAAAAACATTACAATTAAAGACATCGCTAAATTAGCTAGTGTTTCAGTAAGCACTGTTTCTCGAGTCATTAATCATGATCCTAGTGTTGCTGATGCAACTCAAAAAAAAGTTAGCAAAGTTATCAATGAATACCACTATCAACCTAGTATGATTGCCCGTGGAATGGTCTCAAAAAAAACAAATATGATTGCCGTTATCGTTTCTGATATTACTAATCCATATTTTAATCAGTTCGTTGCTATTTTAGAAAAACGACTACTACTTGCTGGTTACACACTATCTCTATTTGATTCACAAACTGCGCTAACAACTGATAAGGACTCTGTCTTAGCCATTGAAACCAAAATTGTAAACCAAATTCGTGAAAATCACTTTGACGCAACCATTATTTTAGGTGGTCTCATTGATCGTCTCAACATCCCTCAAGACTATCTCAAGACTCTTGAGAATTTAATCAGCGAAATGCCAACAATCATCGTCGGACGTGCTAATATCACTGAGTTACCAAATTCTGAAAATCTCACTTATCTAAATCGAGACCAGATTATTCCAACCAAACTCTTAGTTAACTATATGCTTAAGCAGAAGCATCATCAGTTTATTTTCATCGGTGGTAATGCATCAGCATGGATCACAAACGATCGAACAAATACTTTTAAAGAGGTTCTTCTCGAAAATAACGTTCCCATTTCCGATGATTATATTTTTAATAATAATTTCTATTTTCAAGACGGCTACAATGCTGCAAAACACGTTATTCAATCGCAACTCTCCTTTGATGCAGTTGTCGCTATTAACGATCGTGTTGCTATGGGCTTTTTAAGAGGTATTAAAGATCTTACTAATCTTGATTTTTCAGAATTTGCATTAGGAAGCTGTGAATTCTTCGAAGAAAATGCGTTTAGCATCCCAAGAATTACATCAGTTGACCATAATATTGAAGCCCTCAGTAACTCAGCCGCACAGTTATTGATTGCTACTTTAGAAAAGCAAAGCCTTCAAACCTCACTACCAGATATTACGCCTAAGTTGATTTTGGGCGAATCTTGCTAAACAAAAATAAATCAGTATTAAAAAAACGAGTTAACCCTAATAGGTTAACTCGTTTTTATTATCACTATTTTTCCATCATGATTACTTCTAAAATCGATTCCCCATGAGTGACCGATTTAGCCTGTAAGTTCTCCAACGTTCTCATTTGTTTAGGTTGTGTAAAGAAATTAATCACAATGTCATCATAACCTGCTTCGTGAATTAGTTGTTGATCAAAACTGAGTAGCAAATCCCCTGCCGAGATCTTTTGGCCGTCAACATAATGAGTGACAAATCCCTCACCTCGCATATTAACGGTCTCCAAACCAACATGGATAATCATCTCCAGGCCATTATCCGAGACAATTCCTAATGTATGCCGCGTCGAAAAAGTAAATTTAATATGTCCGTCAAATGGTGCGTAAATATGTCCATCTGTTGGTTGAATTGCAAAGCCTTTCCCCTCAAAACCATTTGGAACATCATCTAACGTTAATAACTGTCCATCAACAGGCGCTAGAATTTTAGTCGTAATGCCCGTCAAAACCTTATCATTATCACTAGGTAAGTGGCCTTTTGCTAAACGATTCTCTAGCTCAGTCACAATTTCAGCATGTTTCTTTTCAGTAATTTTAACCTTAAACATAAATACAATTAACGCTAAAATTGATGAAATCAATGGTGTGTAGAAGGCGAATAGCTCAAAAGTGTGAATATTTTTTGCCGTCATATCAGCGGCCGTTGCACTCCCAGTCATTCCTGCCATAATCGCTATCGTTCCAACAATCCCATTTGAAAATGCACCTGTAATCTTATCCAGCATTGGACGTACAGCCAAGACAACTGCTTCATTACGATTACCATTTTTTAATTGACCATATTCAATCGCATCTGTTAACGATAAAACAATTACGAGCTGTGCAAAAGTGAAATTAAAGAGGACTAAGCCGACAATTAATAATGCCATATTTGTACTAGCAAAAATAAAGATAATATATGATAGAATCATCGAAATTTGTCCAACTAAGAATAACATTTTACGTGGAATAAATTTATTTAAAAGTGGATATAATGGCGCTGTTGAGAAGCCCACAATTGTTGCCACTGCGCCAGCTATCCAGAATTCACCAGGTTGTCCAATCACAAATTTAAATAGATAGAATAAAACCCCATTTGTAACAACGTAAGCAAGTGAATATAGTAGATAAGCACAGCTAATCCAAAGAATCTGATCATTTTTGGCGATTCCTACAAAAACATCCTTAATTGTTGTTTTTTGACTAGCCGCCTGCCGAATAACGTCATTTTTTTCCGTTGTGCCAAACGCAACTGCTAACGCTGAAAGGACTGCAATTATTGAAACAATAATCGCAAAGGCTAACCAGCCTTGAGGCCCTTGATCATGCTTTCCTGTTGCCAGGTAAGTAAAGTATGTCGTAATCGGAACAACAATCATCGTTAACCCGTTCCAACCAATAGAGCCTGTAAAACTACCCAATGCTGTAAAAATACCACGTTCTTTACTATCTCCACTGATAGCGGGCACCATGCCCCAATAGGCCACATCGGCAAAGGAATAGAATACATCTAAAATAATAAAAATGATTACAAACGCTATTGCAAAGAGGAGCCAATTTACCTTAGCTAATCCAAAAATCCCTGTAAAAATAATAACAAGTAAAATTGCACTGACAACGCTCCCTATCACTTGCCAAGGTTTAAACTTTCCCCAACGAGTCTCTGTATTATCAACAATATTCCCCAGGATTGGATCAACGACGACTTCTGCCAGTCGGATAATCACGACTAGTGTGGTGATTAAACCAATCAACCGATTAGCCACTTTGGGACTAAGATCCGTAAACATCCCACTAGTGACATAAACAATAAAATACGTACTTAATGCCCCATAAAAGGCGGAATGCCCCAAATTCCCCAATGCAAATGCAATTCGTTCCTTTAACTGTGGCCACGTTAACTTTTTCTTAGCCGTTTGCTGTTTTTCCATCTTAATACCTCCCTAATCTATTTTTTATTTGATTGCCTCTGAAAAGACTCTGGCCTCATAAGCGCTTAGTTTAATAGGCCCGTTTGTAATTTTATGATCAGACGTCAATACGTCCACCAAGTCTCTCGTTACTTCTAATGTAATAGGTTCATGGCTAAAATTAATCATAAAATAATACCGATCATGCTTGTCTTCTCTAACTTGAATAGAAACGGTAGGGTTCGTTTCTTTTAATGGTAATTGCGCTTTGAGTCCTAATTTTCGTGTTATTTTGGCGTAGAAATCATCTAAAAAATCATCCTCTAGGCGACAAGCTTGATAATAGGCTATTCCTTTACCAAAGCTGTTTTTCGTAAGCGCCGGTGTTCCTTTATAAAAATCATTTTCATAAGTGCCAATAGTCTCTGCATCCACTACTGATACAACTTCACAATAATCCTTTGCTTGATAACTTTTATTTCCAATCAATACATGATTTGATTGTTGTGGATAGAGTGTATCAGTCTCTTGAATTGTAATCCCATAACTTTCTTTCAAGGCTTGTGGCCAGCCTCCTTGGTGTGTTAAAAAGGACACATCCACAACACTTGTTATATAAGTTCCGACAAGCTGTCCACCTTGCTTCACATATGCTGCTAATTTTTCAGCATAGTCATTACTCATTAAAAAGTGCATTGGATCAATGACCAATTGATAATCCGTTAAATCCTGTTCAGTCGAGATAATGTCCACGGCAATATCATTTTCCCAGAAATAGCGATAATGTTCGCTGATTGTCCGCCAATATTTCTTCGTTTCATCCGCGTAATTACGAGCATCATCTAACGCCCACATATTAGCGTAATCAAAAACAATTGCTACTTTTGCTGCTTGATATTTTGTATTTTTAGCTGTTTTTAATTGTTCTAAATCCTGTCCTACTTTCATAACATCCCGGAAAACTCTACCTTTTGTTTCCACTTGATTACTAATCACAGCACCATGAAACATTTCCGAAGCCCCTAATGATTGGTGAAGTTGAAAGTATAGTATTGAATCTGCGCCATGCGCAATTTCCTGTAAACTAGCCATTTCATGCATGCCTGGGCGTTTTGAACGATTGTAAGGATGCCAATTTACTTGTGAGGGTGTACTTTCCATAATTAAATAATTTGATTGTTTAAGACCGCGCATCACATCATTCATCAATGCTGTTTTCATGGCTAAGTGCGCCGTACTTTCGTAGCCATTAGCCCAATTAGGATAAGAATCCCAACTGATAACATCGACATGTTTGGCAAATTTCTGATAATCCAGGTCATAGAACACGTGTGATTCTGGTGGATTACCACCCATGAAATTAGTCGTTACTGGCATTTCTGGGGTTATCTCTCTTAGCGGTTGAATTTCAGACTCATAAAAATCAATTGTTTGGTCTGTTACAAATTTACGCCAATCTAAATTTAGCCCTAATACACCAGTATCACCATTTGGCATTGGCGCTTGCACTTGCTGCCAATCTGTATACGTATGACTCCAAAATGTATTCCAATAAGCATTATTTAGATTATCTAATGTTTGATACTTACGTTTTAACCATTCTCTAAAAGCTGACTGACACAGTTCGCAATAACATTGACCACCATATTCATTTGAAATATGCCATAAAATAACTAATCCACTATGACCATAGCGTTCCGCCAACTTACGATTAATAATTTGGACTTTCTCGCGATAAATCGGCGACGTATAACAATGATTATGTCTTTCCCCAAATTGTAATCGTTGGCCCTGTTCGTTAACCCTAAGTACCTCGGGATATTTCTCGGCTAACCATCTGGGTCTAGCACCACTGGGCGTTGCTAGAATTATTTTTCCTTTTTGATCAGCTACTTGTTTAAATATTTGATCCAACCAAGAAAAATCAAACTGCCCTTCTTTCGGTTCTAACTTAGCCCACGAGAATATCCCTAATGAGAATGTATTAATTTTAGCTTGCTCAAAAGCCTTAAAATCATTTTTCACAACATCTGGCTGAGATTGCCATTGTTCCGGATTATAATCCCCACCGTGTAAAAAAACGGTTGTTTTTAAGTCCCTTACCATATGATTTTTACCTACCTTTTTTGAAAGTCATTTTTAATCTATCCCTAGCATAATGATTATAAATATCATCAGCAAGCGTTTTCATAAATTAATTACTAAAACATAGTAAACAAAAATTAACTCTTGTTTACCGTGTTTATACCGCTACAAATCAATAATATAGTAGTTTATCTTTCGTAAAAGTATGCTATGATTTAGTTATCGTTACCGCTTACATAATTATGTACACATCTTACTTTACAGGAGTTGATTTTCATGACGACAATTCGCGAAATTGCTGCTAAAGCTGGTTATTCACCTGCTACGGTCTCCAGATTATTAAACGATGACCCGACATTTTCAATTTCAGACACTGCCCGTAATAAAATACTAGAAACTGCTCGCAATCTTAACTATCAACAAATTAGTAATATTAAGAAGAATCCTTATAACATAGGTGTCATTTTTGCTATTTCTCCTCAAAAAGAGCTGGAAGACGTTTATTACAGTAATCTTCGGCAAAGTATTGTTCATTACAGTAATCAAACTAATATTATTCTTGATTTTTATTTAAATGTCACTGATATCCCCGATAAAATAGATGGTTTAATTGCCATTGGCCAATTTAACTCAGAGGAATTGGACGTTCTTGCAAATCAATCTAGTAACTGCCTTTTTATAGATGCCAATCCAGATCCCCATCGCTTCAACGCAGTTCAACCTAATCTAGAAACAATCACTGAACAAGCAATTGATTTATTTATTAAAACTAACTTTAAACTGATTGGTTTTATTGGCGGTTCCTTTTGGCATGCTAACCAAGCACTGACCCAATTAAAGGATCCCCGTCAGAAGTACTTTGAAAGTTATACCCGCGAACTAGGCATCTATCATCCAGAAGCCATCTATATTGGTGATGATTTTTCCGTTAAAACTGGCTATGAACTAGGTAAAATGATAGTTGCTAACCTTGACAGTCAGCCTCTACCTAACGGTTTCTTGATTGCATCTGATTTATTGTCAGTTGGTGTTTTACAAGCTTTTAATGAAAATAAAATTACCGTACCGACAGATACTTCAATTATTAGTATCAACGATATCGATCTCGTTAAGTATGTTTCACCACCTCTAACAACGTTTAGAATTGATACTGACCAACTCGCCAAAGTAGCAATTGATACACTCAAAGAAAACATTATTTTTCCTACTAAAATGCGAAAAACAATTTTAATTGATGCTGATTTAATCTATCGAAAAAGCTTCTTAAACCATTCTTCCTTGCTAAAATAAAAAACACCCATTAATTGGGTGTTTTTTCATGATATTAAAATTTAACCTATTTGACTCAACGTTTCAAAAATTTTTGCAGTTGACTGCACTTCTTCTACTGGGTCTGTGAGTGTTGCTAGCTTAGCTTTATAGAATTTATCTATCTTCTTAACAACCTCTTCTCCAGTTGACGTTAACGCAATTGTAACGACGCGCTGATCTTCATTAACGCCACTGCGTTCTTTAGACAAATAATTGCTATAATAGAGCTGCGTCAATTTTCGGCTCACGGCCGCTCTTGAGATACGCAAATCCTCACTCAATTTCGTTGGCCTAATACCACCTGCGACAGCAATCCGTTTCATCAGAACAAACTGTTCAAATGAAATGTGATACGCCTCGCACGGCTCATTAAGGGACCTTCTCATATTATCTAGCTGCTGAATCGCTTCATAAAATGCTAATGTATTCTTCCCCATATATGTTCACCACACATTCCTCTTAACATATCGCTATATTTAGTCATGTTAATCTGTTTTGCTAAAAAAGGATTCTGGATAGCCAGAATCCTTTTTTACATTCAAACAATATTATGAAGCTGTAACACCTGTGTATAATGTCCATGTTAAATGAGCTGTATAGATGTTATTACCAACTTTTGAATCTTTTGGCAATGTTAAGTTGATGTCTGAACGATCCCAACCAAAGACGTTAGCACCTTGTCCTTCAGAATCAGCAGCGTTAGCAACTTCAACTTCTGGACTTGTGCCATCTAATGATAATGACACATTATTCGTAATTGTTGATACGTCGTCATTATCAATAGTTGTGTCAGCTTGGAAACCACTATCTTGGGCTTCATTTGTCAATTTAGGAACATCTAATGTCCGACCATAAGCAGTATTTTTAAGCAATAGGTTAGCATTATTGATTGTTTCACCGTTCTCAGTTGCTGTTAAAGCATCATCTGATTTAACTTTTAATTGCCATGTACCACTCTTCTTTGTTGTTTTAGCAGTTTCGCCTTCTGGATCATTGTTTTCACGAGTGACTTGTTTATCAACAACTGTTGCCCATGCTTTACCTTTAACATCTTCTAATTTAGGGTCTTCTGTATTTAAAGTTGCTGTTAAATTGGTATCTGTGTTCTTGTATGAAGCATGACGATCATTGCTATCGGTACTTACGTTATGACCAGTAGCATCAAATGTTGGATATTGTGATAAGAATTCTGTATGGTTACCAAAATCTAATACGTGCGGTACCATTTGTAAACGTAAGTAGCCAGTATTCCCGTTATCAGTGTTATCACCAAATGAGATCCCAACTTCAGTCTTGTCAGACATTGGTAATTCTGTACCGCCATTAGCGTCAGCATCGTGTTCTGCTGTAGCAGCGAATGTTGCTGTTGGTGCAAGAATGCTTAAGATTGTGCCGGCTGTTAAAGCTGCACTAGTTAATTTTGTGAATTTCATTTGAAATTCCTCCCTAGATATAATTTGTGCTCTAAGCACGTTTTTTTATAAGACACGTTATGTGTCGTTATAACGAATTTAGATGGTCCATCTGTCAAATGATTGGCTAATTTGACGGGTATTTTTACGGCTGATAACCCAAAACTAATGATCAGCGCAGCCAGTACTGTCTTACATCGTTAGCGTGGTATACGTATTAAAATTGATATAACTCACAATTGCGAAGGCTAGACTCACCAGAAATAAGATGGTCGTCAGTGTGGTTAGTGCAATGAACGTATATTTAACGGTTGAATAGTTATACTTATCGATTAATTTATTAATCATTTTTTGAATCCCTACTTCCATGTTTCCGAATGTTATAAATTGATATCACTATTAATAAGGCACATATAGTAACAGCAACTAGTAAGATACGACGCCTTTTTTGATAGTTCGGATTATGCTCATTAATGTAGCGCGCATCTGTTTTAGTAATTTGAACGGTTTTCTTAATTTGATGTTGATATTGATCGCTCTTAAAGTGAGCAACCATAGTGTAGCGTCCTGCTACCAACCGTTTGCCACCCAATAACAAATTAGCGTTAAAGGTCGAATTAGGTGCGATATGCATTTTTTTCAAATCCAGCTTGTAATTGAAAAAGCCTAACTTCTGATTGGTTAACTTGATTGATAAATGGCCCTTTTTGAGGAAAACCGGATCGGGATTAGTAACCTTAAACTGTAAGGCTGCTTTCTTATCAACAAAACCTGTCTGCATCTTAGGCATCTCTATCCGGTGTAATTTTTCAGTTGCCATTTTTGTGCCATTTAAAGTAACACCAACTGCGTATACATAACGGTTGTTGATACTGCCACCCGTTGGCCCCATCGCTGCTAAATTAATTGCGAGTGCTTTTTTGCCTTTAAAAGCAGTGTTTGGCATCTTAACTTTTACGTTTACCGATTTTTGAGCGTTAGGGGGAACAACCACTTGTAGTTTGAAATGGACATATTGACTCCCCGGCTCTGGCAAAAGTTTTTTAGAAACCGGATCATCCGACAAGTAATCAATTCGACCATCGTCTGCAGTCTGCGCATCTTTGGCGCTAACTTTAACCGTAATTGGCTTATTCGTTGGGTTAAAGACCTTAATTTTTAAAGTCTTCTCAGCATTTGGTTTTAATTTAAGATTGAAGTAGCCGAGCTTATTCCCCCCAAGATTATCCTTCGGTATTTCTGGATAAATCATAAATGTTACTTTCTGTTTAGCATCAGCTGTTGCTGCCGTCACTAGTTGCGGTGTTGCCTGGCGCATTAATCCCCAAAAAGCGAGCATTATACTGATGATTAAGTACCGCTTTTTCATGAGCGTCTCAATACTTTGACCAATCCGGTTACTGACACTAGCATTAAGACCCCACTGGCAGTTGCCACATAAGCCCACTTATTCTTTGGCTTTTTAAGCGCTTGTGCATTAACGGTTTTGACATCATCGGCCTTAATCGTAAAACTCTTCTTGAAGCGCCAAGTCAATGGCAACTTGTTCCAGAGATTCTGACCATGAACAACCGTATCAATCGTGTATTTCCCTGGTTTCAACTGTTCGTAATCCCACGAAATCGGTAGGGTTAACACTGAGTTAGGGGCTACAGATTGGTTGCTAGTCGTATAAACATGTTTGGAAGAAAAGAGCCCTTCTTTAGAAACAACTGCCTTGGCGCTAACCTTATTAATAACCATTGGTTGTGTATTACGGATCTTAATTCCCATTGCAGCATGACGCCGATAAATCATGGCTTCTGTTTTGTCATATTTCAATTCGGGGTAAACCTTGTAGTGTTGGCCTTTCAGTGCAACGCCCACTGAATAGGCATAGTTACTACCAACTGATGATTGGCCACCTTTTTTATGAAGATATTCAATAAAATGCCAATCCCCATAAATCATGCCGTTTGTTCGATCTTCCGGCATTTTGACCGTCATTTTAAGAATTTTAGTCTCTTGAGCTGCTAATTTAATGGTCTCGCTCTTTTTATCTAATTTAGCAATTTTAGTGAACGGTACTTTCAAGCTTGGATCTAACCCTTTAGTGTTAGCTTGAAAACTAACGCCACCACCAACTTGGGTCATCGAATTTCTCAAGTCGGAATGAACCGTAATTGCGTGATCCGTAAAATTCTGAATCCGCATTTCGAGTTTTTTAGTTTGTCCCTGTGCCAAACTCATGTTGAAGTAATTTAAACTTAAATCCTCTTGTTCATCCGGCAAGATGGGCTGCACTTCAAAGTCCGCTTTTTGGGTTTGAGCAGCAGCTTGAACCTGTGTCATTTGGCAGAGCATCAAGCCCACAAAAGCCAAGCTCAATGCCATTAAACGTCTAACAAATTTCAATCGTACGCACCTCGTTTTATTATTCTGCGATTACTAGTGACCAAGTTAATTGGCTTGTATATTGTCTTGGGAATCGTTTTGTTGCTTTAGGCACTTTCAAACCAATGCTGTAATCAGCCTGTTGGGCATCCCCAAATTGATAAGCCCAAATCCCAAAGCCATGTGCGGCATAGTAACCAGGATCAGGTGTCTTATTGGTGTGCGTCATTAAATTAACTGCCGCGCCTTTAGGTGCCAGTTCAAATTCAGAAGTTAACTTAGAAACTGGTGCGGTTGAGCCAATATCATCACTTTCTTTTAAAGCAATTTGACCGTTATGGAAATTCAACACAGCATTATCTAAGAACTTCTGACTACCACCAATTTTTTCATTGGCATTGGTATGGAACTGATCATCTTGTTTAACATTGAGTGTCCAACCTTTGGAAGTATAGTAATCCTCAACACCGACTTCATAAGGCTGTTTCTTAGCATCTTGCGTCTTAGCCTTTAGATAGTAATTCCGATCAGTCGCTGTTGTATCATGTTTACCAAAATCCCAGCGTTTATCGGCAATAATACCAATGTGAGATTCTTCATACCGATAAGTAATGACTTGTTCATCTTTGGCGTAAGTGACGGTATAATCGTGGGCCAATGTCCAATCAGGTTTCGTGGTTGAACCCCAATCTGGATTAGTCATATTAGAAGAGTCGACAACGGTCCAATTACCGTCTGTTTCTGGAATCACTTTAGGCTGAACCAGTTTAGTATCGCCAATCTTGCCATCAAAGGTTTCATCTTCGGCCAACTTGTGGCTTTCATCTTTTCGATCCCGATAACGAACTACGATTCGCCCCTTGCTTTGCTTAATGTTCAATTTGGCATTATCAGAAGTCCCTTTACCAAATTCAGTTGTTAAACTAGCCTTATTATTAATAACTGATTTATCGGTTTCTTTGACCTTTGCTTTGATATAAGCAATTGCCATTCCCCGTCCCGCAGCCGGTAGAACATGATCCAATGTCACCTGATAATCAGTTAAATCGGCAGTTTGAGTGGCTGTAATATTTTCATCTTTATCGAGATAGTCAATCTTAACTTGTTGAATATCGCCTAAATCAGAATCCAAAACATCCTTTAGAACGGTCCCTACTTTAGTATCAACCGATGACAGATTAACCAGTTGGATTCGATACTCAACTTGGTCATCAACTTCAGCTTCTGTTTCTAGTGCAAAATCATCATCAGCCTTGGTTAAATTTTTGACCTCTTTGATAACTGTGGGGGGTGTTTTTTTTCCTACTTTTACTTTCGCAACATTTGAATGCCATGGTCCACCATAACTACCACTAATTAGTGAGAAAGTATTATCGATTTCTGATTTACTATCAGAATTAATTGTCGCTTTAAAGACAAATCTAATCTTTGTTGGTTTTTTAACCGCTTCTGCTAATTTAATTTCTCCAGTACTTGGCTCAATCGCAACATTCTGGGGATCCCCCCAGGAACCATCCTCTTGCTCAATTTGCATTTGTATTTCGTTCTTCAATAAAGTCAAATTATTGTCAATTGCATCTTTGAAGATAGCACCTGATAAATCTTTGCCAGGATCCAAACTAACGACCGCTTCATATTCGACCGTATCATCTTTATAAGCACTAGTTTCATCTTTAAATACTTTTTCATCCTCTGAAACATTTCTAACTTTTTTTGTTAGAACCGGATCCGCCGGCTTATCAATCTGTAACGTTACCAAATTACTTTGAACCCCAAAATCCGTATTATAGGCAAGACCACGATTAAGTAATTTAGTCCCGTCTGCAATATCATTCGTAACTTTTGCGCTAAACTTCAATTTATTTATTTGATCCGTTTTTAAATCGCCAATAGGCACATTTAATGTCTGTCCACTGACATTACCACCGTCACCAACCACGGCCCCATCAGATGTAATTGTTCCAGGAACGTACTTGATCCCTGTTGGCAATAATAATTTAATAAATATATCGCTCCAATCCTCAGGACCATCAATATATTTAGTATCTAATTCATATGTTAATGAATCGCCTGGTCTTACTTGTCCCAAATCAGTAATAACTTCTTGTGTTCGTTCATCTTTTATTTTTAATAATTGAGATCCTTTTTGTGGAATTTCTGAAATAGCGACTGCATTCAGAGCACTTTTATTCCCAGTAGAACCTGTAAAGCCCCAGTATGCTTCATTCGCGCCAAAAACTTTCGAAGGCTCAAATTGATATGTTTGCTCATCAAGTCCCTCTAATCCATAAGTCATTACTTTATGTGTTGCATCCCACGCTACTTTAAATCGACGCCACTTACCATTCGATAAATAATCACTTGGATATTGCGGATTAATATGATTCCCAGAAGCTGTATTATTTTTTGCTTTAGGAATCACAATTGCGATATGTCCCTTGCCATTATTACTATTAACTTCCTTATCAATTGGATCACGTGAGCCTGTATTCATATACGTATCAAACTCAATGGATAAAGCATTTTTGACATAACCATTGCGACTATTGCTGGAGTTCCCGTAAACACCTAACGCGAAACCACCACCGGCAATTACTTTCTTGGGGGTCGAAGACATTCGCGAATCATTTTGAAAGGTAAACGTTATACCATCGGCGGCATTGCTTGTTTGATTACCTAAGTAAATGTATGAATCATATACAAAATCTTTACTAAAATTCAGTTTTTTCTTTGACCAGATACCACCTACTTGTCCGGTTCTATTTGTAATCTGTAACACATCATTTTCTTTGTCATATATCGGACTTGTCCCAACTTGTTGAGTTAAAACCCCTGACATCGGAACGGTATCATCTGGTACTGGTAAATATTCTGTTGAAGCTCGACTATTTGCATAACGTGATTCCGTTTCTTTGGCGGCCGTTTTCTGTTCTAATACTTCCTTAGAAAATTGACTGGCCTGAATAATTCCTTTAAAAACGAGTGGCTTAGATTCGTAACGACTGCTGGTCATCGCAGTTGCTAACTTCAATTGTTGGTTGCTAAGAATTGTTCTATCCTCAATTTTAAAAACTAATAAATAATCTTTTTTAGCAACTGATTTAAGTGAATTATTCACAGTCGATGCACTAGCAGATGTTTTCTGTTCATCTCCAATAATTTCTTTTAGCGTTATCTGTTTTGCTTTGTCCTTTGGATCAAATTCGACTGAATAGGTCGGATTTTGATTTAATTTCTCTGTGGTAGTTACATCAAATGTTGCGCCATCCGGTACAGTCAGCGTTAAATCTCGTTGTGCCTTTGCTCGGTCGCTTACTTTAACCACGATTTGTTTCTCATTGGATAATTCTTGGTCCGACGTTAACGCAAGATCTGAATCTACTTTAATACTACTTTCAGCAAGACTCGTTCCGGTCGTGGCGATGATTTGAAGACTCATTACCAGCAATAACACCAACCTGAACACTATATTTCGTTGATTTAAAGTCACGTTCTATCCCTCCCAAGAAATTTCTAATGACAACAGCTAACTAAAGTATTTACGCACTACGGCCTATACAATCAAACCAATAATCCGCGCTACTAAATTGCGGATGAATAATTAACCACATATACATTGTCGATAATCAAAGAATAACATGGTAACTGTTTAGCAAAAAACACATAATTGTTACCATTCGGTATCAATTATTTATTTTTTGTTGTTACGCTCCATATTATGGGTAAACAACTAAGTTGCTAATTTGTTATTTTAAATTTAATCTGATAATATCAAGTGCAATTAGTTAACTTGTTAACTAAAATCGTTAAAAGTCAGGTTGTGCCGATTAATGAAGGATTTCTTCTTATCAAGTAAAGCCATTACCCTCCTACAGTTATTTAAATATATTGAGTATGCGGATGAATCTCCGACACTTAAAGAAATTATGCTTCAGTTCTCACTTTCGAAAATTACGGCCATTCGCTACCTCAAAGAAATTCAGCAAGATCTTACTGAACTAGACCCCCAACTCAAATTAGTTACGGCCGACAATCAGTACAGTGTGGTCTATCCTGTAGGATGCTCATTTGGTGCTACTATTTTTAAGCTTCGTTACACTTATATTGTGCGCACCACTAAATTCCAAGTGATGGACGCTCTTTTTAAGAACAACTTTAGTTCAATCCAAGCGTTATCAGAGGCCGTTAATCTCTCGCCATCTACCATTCAAAACATCATCAAATCACTGAAACGTTATTTTCAACACTTTCACGTTTCGATTTCGTTTAGAGGCAACCAAAATATTGTTGGTGATCCACTCCACATCAGAATATTGACGGTTTATACTTATAGCGCAATTTATCGCGGGGGGTTATCGCCTGATTTTGTCACGAACCGCTCAAAATATACGCTCACTGTCAAAGACCACTTAAGTTTTTCACAACGTCATCAAATTGAGACGTTGAAGGCTGTCACTTATTTTGATTTAATCCAGAAAAAAAACATCGTGAACCTAACGCCAAAATTACGGCAATTACTAACAGCTGTTAATACCGTTAATCCAATTACGATTGAATTGCCTGGTTTCTCAGAACAAACTTTACAAGATGAATCTTTACTTCTTGGCTCTTTATTGCGTTTGCTAGTTGCCAATTACGATACATCTGCAGATAAAACTGTCATTGCACAAACAATTTTGGCCCTCGACACCGACTTTACAAACGATATCCAACTACTACTACGCGACTTCTTCATCACGTTTAAACTTGAACAAACTGAAACACATTTTTTTGAATCGTTTTACTACCTAGCAATTGCGCTCATTTATTTAGAATTTATCTCCGTCGATGTTACTGATTTTTTAGAATTCAGTATCTCTACATCGGCTTTTAAAGAAGAGAATATTAATGCTGATCCCGTCTTTAAATCCCTGCAAGAATTTCTCAATGATGAAGCGAAAATTTACCCTAAACTACTGAACAGCACGATGGGCACTATGTTAAATTCATTGTTTTTCTTCTTACTGGACTACAACGTTCAAATTAAGCCGTTGAAAATCAACGTTCAGTATACGAAAAATTTCTACGCTGCTAATATGATTATCAAAAGTTTGCAAGACGTTTTTGGCCCAGCAATCACCTTTATTGATCGCATCGATCAAGCAGATTTCATTGTCTCGGATAGTTACGAAAATTCTGAAACGTTAAAAGGCGACTTCTTCCTGTTCAACAATATTTTTAATCCACATGATTGGTCGACCCTCCTTAGCACCGTACTACAACAAGTTTATGGTAAGACCTTTTACAAAACGCTAAACCATGATTGCGTGTCTAAATACCACTAACCCGAAAAAGAACTGCCGATAACCTCGGCAGTTCTTTTTTAGTAACTTGTTGAGCAAGCTCTTTCATTTGACGGTTGCCTGTTGAAGGTCCTATAGTGACTAGGTAAGTTGCGCACAATCTTTTTCAGTGTGTTCCTAGTTTTTAAACTATTCTTAGGAGGTCAAATATTATGACAAATCAACTAACGACTAACGAGGGGCAACCGTGGGCGGACAATCAACATTCGCAAACTGCCGGCCAACGCGGCCCCGTCTTAATCCAAGATTATCAATTACTCGAAAAACTCGCCCACTTTAACCGCGAACGCATCCCTGAACGGGTGGTGCATGCCAAAGGCGCTGGCGCTAAAGGCTATTTCAAGGTTACCAAGGACATGAGCGCATATACCAAAGCCGCTGTTTTCAGTGGCGTCGGCAAAAAAACACCGCTTATCACTCGTTTTTCTCAAGTCGCTGGTGAAGCCGGCTATCCCGATACATACCGCGATGTCCGCGGTTTCGCCGTTAAATTCTATACGGAAGAAGGCAATTACGATATTGTCGGCAATAACACGCCGGTCTTCTTCGTCAATGATCCACTAAAATTCCCCGATTTCATTCACTCTCAAAAACGTGATCCCCGGACACATGCCCGTAGCCAAGATATGCAATGGGATTTCTGGTCCCTTTCACCCGAATCTGTCCATCAAGTCACGATTCTCATGAGTGATCGTGGGATTCCTGCTAGTTACCGAATGATGCACGGCTTTGGTAGCCACACCTTCAAATGGGTCAACGCACAAGGTGAACAATTCTGGGTTAAATATCATTTCAAAACGAACCAAGGCGTTCATAATCTCAGCAACGAACTCGCCGATGAACTCGCTGGTAAGGATACTGATTACCTTCAAAACGATTTATTCGACGCAATTGAAACGGGCGATTATCCCAGTTGGACTGTCGCCGTCCAACTCGTCCCTTATGAAGATGGTTTGAATTATCCCCAAGATATTTTTGATGTTACCAAGGTTATTTCACAAAAGGATTATCCATTAATCGAAATCGGTCAAATGGTCCTCGATGAAAATCCAACGAATAACTTCGAAGATATCGAAGAATTGGCCTTCTCACCAGCTAACTTAGTCCCTGGAATTGAAGCATCACCGGACAAATTACTCCAAGGTCGACTATTTGGTTATAAGGATGCGGAACGTTACCGACTTGGTGCCAACTACGAACAACTGCCAATCAACCGACCAAAAGTCCCTGTTCATAATTACGAACGTGACGGTGTCATGGCCCAAAACCAAGAAACGGGCGTTAACTACGAACCAAATAGTCAAGATGGACCCACTGAAGTCCCAGCAGCTAAGATTCATAGTGATCAACTCTCTGGTACAACTGGCAACTTCTCTACCGATCCCGATTATTACTCAGCAGCTGGCAAACTTTATCGGCTACTATCCGCTGATGAACAAACCCGTTTAATCGAAAATATTCGCATGAATCTTGGTCAAGTAACTAAACCAGAAATTCAAATTCGCGAAGTTAAACAATTTTACCAAGCTGATCCAGAATACGGTCGACGCGTCGCAACCGCATTAAATTTAGATTTAGCACAGTTTGAATAACGCCGAGCACAAAAAAATAGGTGGTCCCATTGAGGACCACCTATTTTTTATTCGTTATCTTTATTATCTTTTTTACCTGCTTCTTGTTTTGCTGCCCATTCTTTCTTAGTCAACAAGTCAGAAACATTCATTTTAATTTTTGTAACATTTAAACCGGTCATCTTATGCACAGACTTGGCAATTTGATCGGTTGTTTGTTCAAAAATATCTGGGGCTGATTTACCGTATTCCAAAATGGCATCTAATTCGATTGTCACTTCTTGATCGTCAATATCTGCATCAACACCTTTAGTTGGATCTGCTTCATCTCTGAAACGATCTGCTAATTGACTCATCATACCACCTGATAATTCTAAGACACCATCGATATCATGAACAGTTTGACCGGCAATTTTTTCAATCACACCGTCTGAAAAGTTTAATTCTTTTTCAATTTGTGCGTTATGATCTGGTGTTTCCTTATTAGGTTTGTCCATCATCTTATCCATTGGTTTGTTTGGCTTATCCATTATTTTAATCCCCTTTTCTTAATTTTTTATTGAACTCTTTTGTCGTCGTTATCGCTCTTTTTAGCGTTGCTACCTTGTTGTTGCCATTCTTTCTTAGTCATAACGTCACTAACATGACTATTGACCTCAACAACACTCAATCCCGTCATTGATTCAACAGCTTCGGTGACAGCCGACGTTAAGCGTTCAAATACGTCGCGCGCGTTGCGACCATATTCCAAAATAATAGTCATATCAATCGCCACTTGTTTTTCGCCGACTTCAACACTGATGCCTTTGGTAGGATCGCTATCAGTTCTGAATCGATCAGCGATATCGCTGAAAAAGTTGCCATTCATTGATAGTAACCCATCAATATTTTGTGCTGTTTTACCAGCAATTTTTGCAATGACAGCATCTTCGAACGTTAACTTGCTGTTTGCTAATACGTCATCTAAATGTGCTTGTTCTACCATTTTGCTGCACCTCCATTATTTATCTTGTCTTAATACGCGGTTGACTTGTGCTCTAAAACCTTCTAAATCATCTTTGGATCCCGTTAAACTTGCTGCAATGTAGCCAATCAGACCGGCAATCAAAATTAAAATTAGGCTCACAAATCCAAAGCCAATCCATATTGCCGCTAATGCAGCGCCTGCAATAAAGCCCCAATAAGAACGTTTCATTTGTTTCACCTCAAATCACTTTACTTTGCGTCCGACCTTGATCATGAACAAGTGGCGCAAGCTTAACATTTACTGATTTAATTGGCATGTCAAAGACCTCTTTGAGTGCCTGTTGTGCTGTTTCCTTCACCGCTCTGGCTTGCTGATCAATGTCCCGATTATCAAGCACTTTTGCTTGAATATCTGCACTAACCTTTGGTTGTCGACCTTTAAAAACGGTCTGGACATAAACATCCTTCAAACGGTGTTTTTCAATTATTGCCTGGGAAATTGTTTTTTCAACCGCTTTACGCGATAAAGCTAATTCCCCTTGATTGGTTTTAATAATCATCTGACGTTTCTTTGGCAAACTAAAAATTGCTAGTAATAATAAATAAAGAAAAACCAGACCACTAATAACGCCCAATCCCAGCCCTATATTGCTAATCCACTCTTCTGACAGCCAGTTAAAGTTAATGGCTTGTTGATCTGCTAGTCCTAGCGGATAAACGAGCAAAATGAACCATGCTACCTGACATAATCCCAGAAAACTGGCTAAGCCGATTACCGTTTTTGTCAATTTGTTCATGGTATCTGCTCCTTTACTTTAGGATTTCTTACGTGAAAATAGCATTGATACTAAGAATACGATGATTACGGCACCTAAGATTGAAGGTACTAGCGCCATACCTGCTAGTTGGGGTCCCCAACTACCAAATAATGATTGACCTAACCAGGCACCGACAAGGCCCCCTACAATATTGCCAATCCAACCAGCGGGTAAATCACGACTTGTAATAGCCCCCGCAATAATACCAATTAAAGCCCCAATAATTAAAACCCATAACCAATGTAACATAATAATCATCCTTCCATACTATTTATTATAATCGATATTCCATCGACTACTTGTACTACCTAAGAGTAACAAGTTCAACATTGTTTTGTAAAAGTATACGCTTATTCATTTTATAAATAATATAAGCAAATAAATTGACAATTTAGTTGATTGATTCGCCACCGGTCACCCCGTATATCTGTCCGGTAATGTAGCTAGCAGCATTGCTAGCTAAAAATACATAGACTGGAGCGACTTCAACTGGCTGGCCTGCTCTTTTTAAAAGTGTATTCTGTCCAAATTTTGGTAATGCGCCCTCTAACTGGCCTTGCGCTAATTGAAGTGGCGTCCAGATTGGGCCCGGCGCGACACCATTAACGCGAATCCCTTTATCTGCTAATTGTTGGGCGAGATTAATCGTAAAATTCCTAATAGCGGCTTTAGTTGCGGCATAGTCTAAGAGTTGTGAACTTGGATTGAATCCTTGGATCGAGGTGGTTGTCAGAATACTACCACCAGCTGGGATATGGGCAATCGCCGCTTTAGCAATGCCATACATTGCCACCACGTTAATTTCAAAACTATCCCGTACTTGTTGGATGGGTAAGTCTTCAAGCGTTGGATGGGCAATCTGTTGGGCGGCATTCAACACAACTGTATCTAAACCACCTAATTGTGCCACTGCTTGTGCTACCACTTGTTGCGGTGCTTCTTGCATTTTAAAATCAGCCGGGATTAAAACTGCCTTACGACCAGCTGATTCAATTAACCCCGCGACTTCATTAGCATCACTTTCTTCACCAGGTAAATACTGTAAAGCAATATCCGCACCTTCACGTGAAAATGCAATTGCTACTGCGCGGCCAATTCCTGAATCGCCACCTGTAATCAGGACTTTGCGATTCATCAATTGCTCACGCCCTTGATAATCTGCCTCACCGCAATCGGGTTTCGGCCGCATTTTGCCTTGTAGTGCCGGAGCTGGTTGTTCTTGCTCCTCAAATCCGGATACTTTATATAACTCACGTGGGTCTTTCAAATCTGCTTTGACCATTAATATCACCTTTCCTGACTTAATTTAGATAGGTTGCTCTTAACTGATTAATATCACTTTTACTTAATTTTAAAGCGGTCTGTAAATAATTCTGCGTAGAACCCCAATTTTGCTTAATCGTAGTTGTTGCGGTGTCTAAATAAGCGGATTGCACACTCATTAAAGCGTGCGTACTTTTTATAAAGCCACTGGATGCGTGCTTAGCCGCTAATCGTGACATGCGTTGGGCAATATGTTGTTGCGAGGCAGTATTTGTCAGTAAATAGTCTTGGCGAATAACAGGTTCAGGAACGTTTAGCGCATTCAAAAGATAATATGCAGCCATCCCCGTTCGATCTTTACCACCCGTACAATGAAACAGCGTTGCCTGATTATCCGCAGACTGTTGAAGTAATATTTCAAAAAATTGACGATACATCTTAATCGAGTGTTCATCTTGAACTAATTCTTGATAGACCTTTTGCATTTGCATTTGGCCACCAAGTGGATTGTTTGTATAGCGCTGATAGAGTTCCGCCTCAGTTGTTGTACTTTCGGTTTGGTCTTCTTTGAAAATAGGAACAGATTTATATTTAGCACTAACTGGTACTTTATCCGGTGCTTGTTGTCGCTCATCTTTGGAGCGTAAATCAATATCCACTGAGACGTTATAACTGTTTAAAAGCGCTAGATCCTTGGGACTAAGATCAGCTAAATTTGCTGTTCGAAGTAGGCGTTTTGTTTTTAGCGTTTTGCCGTCTAATGTTTGGTAACCCCCCAATTCTCTGAAGTTATGCCCGTTTTCAATCGGTAAAATTCTCGAAACCATCTACTCGTCCTCTCTGAATAATCGCTATTACTATCAACTTTATGACACTTCGTTACTGCTGTATATAGGGTTTAATCGTTTGGTTTTTAATAACATTGCCAACTCGATCGACTGCCAAAGGCCCCCATTTTCCTTCTAGAAGTGCTTCGCCATTATTCGCTTTTAAGATGGCCAATTCTAAATCAGTAACACCCTCTAGAAAACAATTCAATTTTGATTCTTGTTTTTCAATCATCAAACTCAAATCCGGCGTCTTAACTGTACTTCTACCTAATCTCACTTTATTAATTGGCACTTCTTTCAACATAGCAAACGTCCTTCCATAATTTTTTTAGTAGCGCTACAGTTTAACTATAAAATATTGACTTGATTTTTCTCAACTATTCTGATTGAGTTATATTTAGCATAATCATTTACCTTTACAAAACAATTTCAAGTTGTTTAAATTAACTTGTATCACTATTCTAAAAGGGGTTGATGATTATCAAGACGATCAATGTTATGTTCGCAACAGATAATAATTATGCCGACCAGCTTTTAATCGCGATTAAGTCGATATTGGCGCATATTCCTGCTGAGACAACTGTCCATTTTCTTATTCTCGATAATGAACTCACACCACAAACCAAGTGTTTGGTGCGACAAATTACCAAGCAATCACATCAGGTCGATTTTATTAAAATAAATCAACAACTTTTAAAAAATTGTCCTGAAAGTAACCATATTAATAAAACGGCCTACTACCGCATTCTTGCTCCCCAAATACTATTACGCAAAGGGATTAGCCGCGTTTTATACTTAGACGTCGATATTCTTGTCCAAACCGACATTACGCCACTTTATGAAAGCCATTTAGGGACTAATATTGTTGGCGCAATTATTGATCCTGGGCAAGCTCTAGTACTACCACGACTAGGTGTTTCCCCTGAAAAATCAGGTAACATTTATTTTAATTCCGGCGTGATGTTAATTGACACCTTCCGTTGGGAAGAAAATCAAATTAGTGAATTAACGCTACGTTTTATCAATCAGCATCCTGAGAGAATTATTTTCCACGATCAAGACGCTTTGAATGCCATTTTAGCCGGTAAGGTTCAATTATTGCATCCCGCTTGGAATGTACAAAATTCACTCATCTTCCGCAAACATCAGCCAATTAATGCCACTTATAAAAAACTTTTTGACGAAGCTATTGCGCAACCTAAAATCGTTCATTTTACAACGCACAATAAACCTTGGAATACGTTGAAAGAACATCCATTTTTAGCGCAATACCAAGCGTATAGTCAACAATTAGGCGCATTAAAAAAAGACAGTATTAACATTGTCTCAGCTGTTAATGCTGCCTTTATTGAACCCTTGGCGATTTTATATGCTTCGATTTTGAATCACAATGACACACAACGCCGCTATTCTTTCTATGTGTTAGAAGACCACTTAACTGAAGCAGACAAAATACCATTAAAACAGGTGGTTGCCGCTTTTAATGCCGATTTAACTTTTCTCAAAGTTGATGAGGCTCTCTTGGCCAATATCGTAGAAAGTGATCGGATTTTAAAATCAGCTTATTATCGGATTTTAATCCCGCAAGTGCTAAACGGCATTGATCGCGCGCTTTATTTAGACTGTGATGCTCTATGTAACGTTAACCTTGAACGCCTTTGGAATATTGATTTAGGCGAGTTCCCGCTAGCTGCGGTTGAAGACGCCGGGTTCCATCAGCGCCTCGAAAAAATGGCCATTAAGTGTCACAGTACGCGCTATTTCAACTCCGGCATGATGTTAATGGATCTTAAGAAATGGCGTCAACAAGCCATCACTGAGAAAACTTTAGACTTCATTAACCATCATCCAGAGAAGTTACGCTTTCATGATCAAGATGCACTGAATGCTGTTTTACATGATCAATGGCTGCATCTCCATCCTAAATGGAATGCCCAAACCAACATCATCATGGATAAGATCACACCCCCACAACGTTTACAACAACAATTTATTGAAGCCAAAAAGGCCCCAGCAATCGTCCACTTCTGTGGTCACGAGAAGCCTTGGCATGCAGTATCTACCCACCCATTCACCCCACAATATCGTTACTATCGCCACCGCTTCCTCAAACCAAAACGCCAAGCGTCTACCATCCCTTTTTCAAAAAACACACAAATTAGCTTAGAGAATTAATGCTATAAAAACCCCTGCTAGGTCCAACCTAGTGGGGGTTTTGTGTGAATTGCGCATCATGATCCTCTAACGTTGACAAAGTATCGCCTTAATGATTTAATAATTTAAACTAACGAACGATTGGAGATTTTCAAATGCCAAATTACAAAGCATTACAACAAGACTTAACCGATGTTAGTCAATTTTTAATTGCCTTAGGTGACCCAAAGCGCCAAGCCATTATCATCCGCTTATTAGAGGAAAGTGATTGTGACGGGCTACAAGTCAGCGAACTCACTGAAGCAACCGGCTTATCGCGACCCGCGGTTTCACACCATCTCAAAGTCCTCAAGGATGCCAAACTAATCGACTATCGCGCAGAATGGATTGAAGTCAATATTTGAGACAGATTTTAAGAGACATTCAGAACCGCGTTTACCTTCCACAGCTCAAATAAATCATTAATCGCAATTAATAACTTATTTGAACCCTGGAAAGCATTAAATCAGGCGGCCATTTGGCTCGTAAGTGTTGCAATTTCAACTTGTAAGGGGGTCTGGTAGCCCAGTGAACTATGAATTCTCTTCCTATTGTAGAAAGCATGCACATATTCAAAAAGGACGGCAGCAGCAGTTTCATAATCTTCAAAGACCGGCACTGGATAAACACATTCCTTTTTGAGGGAAGCGTGAAAGGATTCCATTGGCGCATTATCATACGGACAACCCTTACGGCTGTATGAGTGGCGGATATGTAGCTCAGTTAAACGTTGATTGTAATCATCGCTGGTATACTGTGATCCTAAATCCGTATGGATAATCAGGTCCCCAGTAATGGTTCGATTTTTAACCGCGCTTTCAAGGGTCTTTAAGACTAAATCAGTAGCCATCTTTTTTGAGAACGAATAGCCGATAATCCGTCGTGAGTGCAGGTCCATGATGGTTGATAAGTAACACCAGCCATTACGCTTCGTTTGAATATAGGTCATATCAGCGGTCCATTTTTGATTTAAACCAGTGGTCGAGAAATCCTGCTTAAGCAAGTTGGGACGCTGTTCAACCTTGGTTTTGGAAGCCGAAGCCGCTTTCCACTTATTGACGGTAACGGAGTGGATATCCAGTTCCTTCATGAGCCGGGAAATCCGTCGTGGACTGCACCGAAGCTGCAGTGGTTGAAGTTCCAGATTCAATTCATGGTGGATCTTCATAACACCGTATCGCTGCTTAAATTCCGCAAAGATCCGCAGAATCCGTTGTTTCAAGCCCGCATCTTCGGCCCGGCGTTTTGAAGGTTTGGGGGATCGATAACGATAATACTGAGCTCTGGAAACACCGAGGATTCGGCACATCTTGGTTACCTGGTGGTGATGGCTTTCTTGGTGAATGTAATCAAAGATATTGGTTACTTCTGCGCAAGGAAGCCCAGGGCTTTTTTTAGGATTTCGTTCTCCTCAGACAGCGAAGCCAGTCGCTTTTCCATCGCTTTGATTTCGTCTGGCGATTTACCGGATTGAGTTTTGGCCTGGCCCTGGATCCACTTATGAACTGTTGAATAGCCAATGCCATATTCTCTGGCCAGTTGGGCAGCTGATTCGCCTTGCTTATATAGGTTGATAATGTTTTGTTTGAATTCTTTGTCGTAACGAGTTGGCATGTAAAAATTCCTTCCTTTTGAGAGATGATTTATTCATTATACCCTCTCTTAAAAGTTGTCCCAGTAATCAGCTTACATCCAGCATGAACTAAATATTCTCTGATAACTTTAAAAGTATTTCCATGATCGTGTGTTACTAAATTTTTTACATTCTCCAAAAAAACAACTTTAGGTTGTATATATCGAATAATTCGAAGGGTTTCAAAAAATAAATCTCCACGCTCATCTTCAAAACCTTTGCGGTAACCCGCCACACTAAAAGGCTGGCAAGGGAATCCCGCGAGTAGAACATTTGCATTAGGAGCTATTTTCTTAACTTCTGAAGCTTCAACATCTTTAATATCTCTTCTGTCAAGAAATGTGCCACGTTTCTTAAAATTTGTTTCAAATGTATGTTGCGCATTCTTATCAAATTCGTTTGCAAAAACTGTTCGATAATCGCCAGCATCTTCAAAGCCTAAATCAATTCCGCCTACCCCAGCGAAAAAACTGATGATGTCTTTCATGCCAAATCCTCCTTTAAAATATTTGCTTTATAAGTATATCTTTACCATACGTAAAAAGCATCATATTAATTCTTTATTCTACACATCTTTTTTAAATAAAAAACACGATACTAAAACTAGTAGCGTGCTTAGTAATTAAACTTATTCAATTAGATATCTTTATTCCCATTCCACTGTTGAAGGTGGCTTGCTCGTAATATCGTACACGATGCGGTTGACGTGATCGACTTCGTTAACGATTCGCACCGAAACCTTTTGCAAGATATCCCATGGAATCCGTGAGAAATCGGCGGTCATGCCGTCGATTGAGTTAACGGCACGGATACCAACTGTGTAGTCGTATGTCCGGCCATCACCCATGACACCCACACTACGGATGCCTGGTAGAACTGTGAAGTATTGCCATACGGTTTTATCTAAACCAGCGAGTGCAAATTCTTCACGAAGAATTAAATCACTATCGCGGACAATCTTCAATTTATCTTCAGTCACTTCGCCAAGGACACGAATACCAAGGCCAGGACCTGGGAATGGTTGGCGCCATACGAGTTCATATGGCATGCCTAATTTTTCGCCAAGGTCACGAACTTCATCTTTAAATAATGTATTTAAAGGTTCAATTAAGCTAAATTGCATGTCTTCTGGTAAACCACCAACGTTATGATGTGATTTGATGGTTGTCGCAGTACTTGTACCACTTTCAATAATGTCAGTGTATAAAGTCCCTTGCGCTAAGAAGTCAATCCCGTTTAACTTAGTTGCTTCTTCGTCAAACACTTGGATAAATTCGTTACCAATAATCTTCCGTTTCTTTTCTGGATCAGAAACGCCAGCGAGTTTGCTCATGAAACGTTCTTTAGCGTCAACTTGGATGATGTTCAAGCCAAATTTACCGCCAAGGCTTTCCATCACTTGTTCAACTTCGCCTTTTCTGAGTAAGCCGTGATCAACAAAGATGCTGACCAATTGGTCGCCAATTGCGCGGTGTAATAACACCCCAACAACAGAAGAATCAACGCCACCTGAAAGACCAAGAAGGACTTTCTTGTCACCGACTTGTTCGCGAATCTTTTCGATTTGCATGTCGATGAAATCGTTCATTGTCCAGTTGTCTTGGGCCCCACAGACGCCAAATGCAAAGTTCTTCAAGATATCGTTCCCAAATTCAGTGTTTTGCACTTCAGTATGGAATTGAATCCCGTAAATATGTTTGTCGCGGTTTTCGATTGCTGTAAATGGTGTGTTATCACTTTCAGCAACTGTCACGTAACCTTCTGGAATCGCAGTCACTTTATCACCATGACTCATCCATACTGTTTGTTTTTCAGGAAGACCTTTGAATAAGTCACTGTCTTTGTCAGTCACTGTAATTTCAGCCTTACCATATTCACGTTCTGTTGATGCTTCAACATTACCGCCATTTTTGAAACTGATCAACTGCATCCCGTAACAAATACCGAGAATTGGAATCCCTAATTCAAAAATTTCGGGGTCAACTGAAAAGGCACCATCATCGTAAACACTCATTGGGCCGCCAGAGAAAATAATTCCTTTAGGGGCGATCTTCTTGATTTCTGCTGCTGTTGTCGTGTTAGGCAACAATTCAGAGAAAATCCCGAATTCACGGATACGACGTGTAATCAATTGATTATACTGACTACCGTAATCTAAAACGATAATCTTATCGAAATCTTGCATGTCCTTTTGGGCCAAACAACTCACTCCTTTTTTATTAAAGCTGAGTAAAACTTAAATGGTCCTCGTTTCACTCAGCTCGATTAGTAACGCTAAAACTTTTTTATAATGTATCTATTCTACTGATTAATCATGAAAACGTCAATGGATGACAGCCATTCCTGTGAAAAAACTCATTCTATTATCAATATTTTCGTAGAAATACCTTATCAATCAGGTGATGTTTGGTTTTATGCAAAATTAAATCGGCGCGGTTTCTTGTTGGTAAAATATAGTCGTTCAAATTACGTAAATCGATGTCACGCCAGACACGCCGGGCCATCTTAAAGGCGCTGGCGCGATCACTAATCGCATAAGGATAATAATAGTTCGTTGGGTCATCCTTTGCGAGATCTAATAAGAGGTCAAATCGTTCTAGGAACCACTTCTCAATTAAACTTGGATTGGCATCCACGTAAACTGAAAAGTCGAAGAAATCACTGACGTAAATTTGTTCAGTTGTCGGTAATTGTAAAACGTTGATCCCTTCGACGATTAAAATATCGGGGTCATCGATGATATCAAACTCATCCGGAATAATGTCGTAGATTTGATGCGAATACTTGGGCGCTTTAACCGGCGCCACGTTATTTTTCACAGCATTCAAGAAGCTGATCAACTGCGGCATATCATAACTTTCGGGGAACCCTTTTTTATCGAGAATCCCTTTTTGCTTCAATTCAGAGGTTGAATATAAAAAGCCATCGGTCGTAATCATTTGAACCGTCTTATCTGGATAGACCCGACTCAGTAATAGCTGTAATAGGCGTGCGGTGGTACTCTTACCGACCGCGACACTACCTGCGATACCAATAATGAACGGGGTTTTATGCGGTTTGATTTCTAAAAATTCAGACTGCTTAATTTGATTTTCTTGGAATTGTTCATACTTCATTTGTAATAAATGACGGAGTGGCACGTAAATGTCGCTGACATCCGTTAACGAGATGCGGTCGTTTAAGCCGCTGACTTGCTGTAATTCATCGTCCGTAATGGCGGTGTATTTTTCGCCACGGCCGTGAAAATAACGCCATTCTTCTCGCGAGATTTCATAATAGTTCATCTCGTTTTTCATGCTTTAATCCTCCCAGGGCTTAACTAACTGCTAAACGGTTACATTTTACCATAATTAACACAAAAAAAGGCACTCACCAAGCAATTTGATGAGTCCCTCTAGTCGTATTATTTTGTTAATGTATATTTTTCTGGATCGACGTTATCAATCAGTGGTGAGAGTGCGTCAGTGGCTAACAAGGTCAAGCGATGCATTGCTCTTGAACAAATCGTGTAGAGCAATTGCCGTTGATCTTCATGATTGTAGTTGGCGGCACTGATTTGCCAGCCAATAATGGCATCGAATTCCAAACCTTTAGCTAAGAAACTTGGGACCACTAATGTCCCGGCTGCTAAACGTTGGTTTTCGGAACGAATCAAGGTGACTTTGGTTCCCGTTTCCTTGAGCATCTTCGTCAATTCTTGGGCTTGCACCAATGTCTTGGTAATAATCGCCGTCGATAATTCATCCGCTTCATTTGCGGCTAATTGGCGGTTAACATCAGCCACTAACTCAGCTTCTGATTGGCGCACAATCAAGTTTGGTTTATCGCCAACTCGGTTGAAGGCTTCGATGGCTTGGCCACCTTTTAATAAGCCCTTGGTAAAGTCGGTCACTTGTTGCGTTGACCGATATGAACGCGTTAATTGCACCACTTTTGTATTTTGGGCATCAAATAATTGTTGCACTTGTTGCAAGAGATTTGTGCTGTTACCCTTAGTGAAAATCGCTTGGTTCAAATCGCCCAATAATGTGAAGCGCGCCTTAGGGAAGTGGAGCTTCAAGAAGGCCAATTCATAAGGCGTGTAATCTTGAATTTCATCGATGAAGACAAAACGCATATCACGTTCACCTTTTTTACCCGTCATCAAATCGTAGAGGTGAAGATAAGGTGTGACATCTTGCAACGTCATCTGCTTAGCCTTCAATTGTGCGACAAAATGCGTGACGTGGTCTTGCCATTGCTCTTCTGTAATATCAAAATCGGCTAACTTCACAAGTTGTGGCACAACCCGTAAGAAGTGAATATATTGCGCCTGGATGCTTAAGAAGCGATTGCGTTGAATAGACCGGCGAACGGGTTTGAACGCTTCTAGCACGATCTGCTTAGCAATAAACTTGCTTTCAGCATCGCCCGTCTTGAAATCTTTACCAGACATCAATTCGCGAATTTCTTCATCACTCATATTCTCGGCTTGTTCAGTCACCCAGTCGGCCTTGGTTTCGTGATCAACCTTGTGGCTCAATGTCCGCAACAAACTTTCTTTAGTGGCATCTAATCGATTGCCGAGATGGTAGTTTTCATTAAACCGGTAATAAACCTCGCTGATGTGTTCCTTAGTAATTAAGACGCGGCCCTTGACCTTCATATCGCGGAAGCGCATGTCGGCTTTTTCAAGATGTGCAGCGTACTTTTTAACAGCCTTATAAAAGACGAGACTTTCTTTCAAGCGACTAATCCGGCCATCGGTTTCGTTAACTGGTGTTTCGAATTGATCAAAGAGGCTCTGGACCGCCATGTTTGGTAACCGGCGTGCCACATATTGGAAGTAAGTCATTTGAATCATATTTTGTTCGCCCAATTCAGGCAACACATCTGCGATGTAGTCGTTGAATAATTGGTTAGGCGAGAACATGATCACTTGGCTCGAATCTAAATTCCCCCGATAGCGATAGAGTAAAAACGCAATGCGTTGCAAGATAGCTGACGTTTTCCCTGAGCCAGCTGCCCCTTGAACGAATAACAAATCAGCATCGGTATTACGGATAATCTGATTTTGTTCACGTTGAATCGTCGTCACGATACTCTTCATCTGTGTATCAGATTTTTCACCTAACACTTCTAATAACATTTGATCGCCAATCGTTTCTTGCGTATCAAATAAGGCCTTAATTTGGCCATCTTCAATCAAAAATTGACGCTTAAGTGAGATATTCACATCTTGCGGACCGTCTGGTGTTTGGTACGTCACAGCGCCCGTCTTACCTTCATAGTAAATTGATGAAATTGGTGCCCGCCAATCATAAATTAAGAAATGATCGTCGGTATCTGTAAATGAGCCTAACCCGATATAAATTGATTCGGATTTAGGTTCACCCTTTTCTTGAAAATCAACACGGGCAAAGTATGGCGTCTTTTCCATCTTTTGCAAGGTTTCCAATTGCCGTGAAGATTGTTGCCACGAGTGATTGCGTTCTTGTAGCATTTGCCGCTGCTGTTCAATCGAAACGGCGGTTTCAGTCATCGCGGAATCGTTATTGAAGTTAAGGCGAACGTCGTTGAAGAAGTTCTCGTTAATTTCTTTTTCTTCCGATTTTGCGCGCTTAACAGCCCCTTCAAAATGGGTCTCAGCTTTTTTAATTAAACCAATAATTTCTGTTAATCGGCTTTGTTCCAATGATTTCTGTACGTCAGTCAAAGCAAATGCCTCCCTATTTTAAATAAATAGCCCTACCAGTTTAACACTTAATTCACATGAGTGCGAGTCAATCGGCCTACTGGCTATTGTCAGCTATAAACCAGCATAAAAGCCGGCTGCAGCCACCAAAAGCCCCAGGCCATAGGTCAAAAGCCAATAACCAAAGAAGATGTGATACCGGCGTCGGAACCACAATTGGCTCAACTCACTATTTAAGGTTGAAAAGGTCGTATACCCGCCAAGCACACCGACGCCTAAAAAGAGCGTCACCGGCTGACTTAATTGAGATGCGGTCAACCAGCCCAGACAAAAGCTCCCGGTTAGATTGATTAAAAAGGTCATCAGTGGGAATTCACTAGCGATGTGATTCCCAATTCGCGTCAATTGATACCGCAAAATGGCCCCCAACGCTGCCCCCAAACCAACTAATAAAATAGTCATTGTGAGACCTCCTGTTCTTCAGGGCCGTGTGTCAATTTAACCGCCCAGTAATCCGCTAGTAAACTCAACAAGACGCCCCCGACCATGCTGATCCCGACATACCAAGCAAAGGCTGACCATTGTTGCTGATTTACCAATCGAATGGCATCAACACTAAAGCTCGAAAACGTTGTGAAAGCACCGAAAAAGCCAGTCCCAATTGCCAAGGCTAATTGGTCACTCAAATGTAAGCGTGCCACGATATAGCGCATCAAAAATGGTAGGCAAAACGCCCCAATCAAATTGACGCACAAAGTCCCATACGGAAACCCAGTTGGCTGATTCAATACCAATCCGATTAAATAACGCAAGATACCACCGAAAAAGGCAAAGCTGCCAACGGCTAAACTCTCTTTTATTTTCATAATCGTGACCTGACCTCTTCTTGTTTTTATTCCTTCCATACTAACCAAGTTTAGTCGAATTGTAAATTGACCTTTAATTTTTAAAGTATCTAGTGTATCCTCTTAAACAACTTTGTATTTCGAAAGGATGTTAGTCATGACTAACCTTGCACTTGTCATCGTTTTATTAGCGGCTTTAATGACACCGCTTCTGATGGCTAAATTTAAAATGTCCTATCTGCCCACCGCCGTCGCCGAAATTATCGTCGGCATTATTTTAGGGACGAGTGGCTTCCATTTAATCGTCTCCACCCCGACTTTAACGGAACTCTCAACGCTGGGCGTGACCGTTTTGATTTTCTTAAGTGGGATGGAAATCGATTTTGACCTCTTTAAAAAACAACCCACACCAACTGATCCCCAACTAAAAGTCCAACCGAGTCCTGTCAGATTAGCGATTACCAGTTTTGCCTTTATCTTACTGATCTCATTTGGCTTAAGTGGCTTGCTCGCTTGGAGTGGTTTCTTTAAAGATATTGGTCTGGCAACCATCCTCTTTTCAACGATTGCCCTCGGTGTCGTAATTGCCGCGCTCAAGGAAAAGGAACTGCTTAGCCAACCACTCGGCCAAACGATTCTCTTGATTGCGGTGTTGGGCGAAATTATTCCGTTGGTCGCATTGACGGTTTATTCATCCCTCAATAACCCCGGTTCGAAAAGTCTCTGGCTCCTATCATTAATTTTCGTTGCTGCGATTTATTTGTTAGTCCGCTTCAAAGGCGTCTATCATTTCTTCGCCCGGATTGATAAATCCACCACGCAACTCGACATCCGTTTGGCTTTCTTCTTAATCATTACACTCGTGTCAATTGCTGAAGAAGTCGGCGCCGAAAGTATTTTAGGGGCCTTCTTAGCCGGAATGGTCATGAAATTATTACGGCCACGCGAAGAAACAACCGATAAGTTAACCTCCATCGGTTACGGCTTTTTCATCCCAATCTTTTTCATCATGACGGGTGCTAAATTGGACCTGCCAGCACTCTTAGCGGATCGTAAATCGTTGTCGTTAATTCCCTTTTTCTTCATCGGTTTTATGCTCTCCAAAGCAGCTACCTACTGGGTTTTAAAACGGCGCTTTAAACAAACTAATGCGATTGCGGGTACTTTTTTAAGTGCGACAACAATTACGTTGGTCTTACCCATTTTAACGGTGGGTCTAAACTTAAAAACCATTACCGAACAACAATCCGGGGCCTTCACCTTGGCTGCCATTTTAAGTTGTATCCTCGGTCCGATCCTATTCAATCGCTTCTATCAGCCAACTCCTGAAGATTTACCGCGCAAACGCGTTAAGTTTATCGGCGCCAACATTATGACGATTCCCATTGCCCAACAACTATCAAACGGGCTTTATACCACACAACTCTTCACTGATAACCAAGGCAATTACGAAATCTACCACAGTGCCGCTGACCTGACCTTACTACCAGATCTCAGTGAGGATAGCCTTGTGACATCCGGTGCTTTTGATGCCGATATTATCATCCTCGGTTATCTGAACCATGAACAAAATTATCGCCTCGCCCAACTAGCACTTGACGCTAAGGTACCCCGGATTATCGCCCGGTTTGAAGCAAAGGATATCTTAGATGAAAAATACGATCAGCTCAAAGAACAAGGCGTGGAAGTCTTCAATACTTACGAAGCCAATATCAGCCTACTGCGGAGTTTAATTGAAACACCATCGACGCTTCAAATCATCGACAATACCGATGCCGGACTCTTCGAAGTGACCGTCCAAAACCGACGCTTCACTGGCTTACAGATTTCCAACTTACCATTTGTGGACCAAGTTACTATTAGCCGAATTTACCGCAATCAGGAACTGATTATGCCACATGGTGACACGCAAATTCACTTGAACGATCACTTGATATTAACCGGTAACAAAAAAGCTGTACCAGCGATTAGACGGCAATTAGAAACCCGCAACTAATCCTTGTTAACACTCGCACATTTCCTTTAATAGGTTTATAATGAAACTATCATAATTAAAGGATGGTGCAGATATGAAACAAGGAACAACGATCCTCACATTGGATAATGGTTATCATTTGTGGACGAACACGCAAGGAACAGGCGATATTCACTTACTTTGCTTACACGGTGGCCCTGGTGGCAATCACGAATACTGGGAAAACTTCGGTAAGGAATTAGCTGATCTTGGTGTGCAAGTACACATGTACGACCAACTTGGTTCATTTTATTCTGATCAACCTGATTACTCAAAACCAGGCAATGACCAACTATTAACTTACGATTACTTCCTAGACGAAGTTGAAGAAGTCCGTCAAAAACTCGGCATCGACAACTTCTACTTAATCGGCCAATCATGGGGTGGCGCATTAGTTCAAATGTACGCTGCTAAATACGGCCAACACTTGAAGGGTGCCATCATCTCAAGTATGGTTGATGAAATCGACGAATATGTGACAAACATCAACAAAATTCGCGAAGATATCATGACCCCTGAACAATTAAAATTCATGCAAGACTGTGAAGCTAAGAACGATTACGATAACGACGAATACCAAGCACTTGTTGACAAATTAAACGCTGGTTACGTTGATCGTAAACAACCATTAGCTATCTCACATTTAATCCCAACAATGGCAACAGACGTTTATGGCGTCTTCCAAGGCGACAACGAATTCGTTGTGACTGGTAAATTGAAGGACTGGCACTTCCGTGACCAACTCCACAAGATTACTGTCCCAACATTAATCACATTTGGCGAACACGAAACAATGCCAATCGCAACAGCTAAGATCATGGCTGAAAAGATTCCACATTCACGTTTGGTGACAACACCAAATGGTGGTCATCATCATATGATTGATAACGCCCCAGTATACTTCGACCACTTGAAGACATTCATCAAGGACGTAGAAAGTGGCAACTTCAAAGACTAGAGTGCTGATTCGAACGTTTTGGCTTTGAGGATTAACAGAAAAATGGAAATGATGGTGTTCTTCAACCATCATTTCCATTTTTTAGTTAACCGGAAAAGGCAGTTCGAAAAGCACGTTTCAGAACAAAGTGCTGACTGGCGTGCTTAGTAATTGAGCATTAATACAAAAATGGTAATGACGGTGTTTTTCAACCATCATTACCATTTTTTAGTTAACCGGAAAAGGTAGTTCGAGAAGCACGTTTGAAGTGCGTTTGAAACGGATAGCTTCTGAGCATTAACACCCAAAAAAGCACCTAGGATTTGGTGATAATCCCCCGCAGTCATTGCCTAGCGGATTTTCATCATAGCTTAGGTGCTTTTTACTTTTTAAATTAGGCTTGTTGCTGTGCTTTTTTTGAAAGGTAATTATAAAAACAATCCGTACTTTTGAAAAGCGGCATTAGTTCCTGATTAATTTCGCCAATCATTTCTTTAAATAAAGCTTCAAAATCATCTTCCAGCTCTTCAATTAACTGTTCACCTAATGGTGTTAGACAAATAAAAACTTTCCGTTGATCTTCAATATCGCTCCGCTTTTTAGTAATCAATTTCTTTTTATAGAGGACATTGACCTTGCGCGAAATCGCCGGACTCGTAATATCAAACATCCGGGACAGCTTTGTCACTTCAATACTAGGGATTCGCTTTAGTTCTCGCATAATCAAATATTGGTCATAACTAAGATCATGGCTTACCGTAATATGATTAATTTTATGATAGATTTGACCAATTTTAAGGTACCATTCATTAAACTGATCTACACTGATTGCAGTGCTTACTTTGTTTGCCATTCAAAATCATCCCTTTTTATTAATATCGTTAAAAATATACTTTTGTAAAATACAATATTAATAAAAGTTATCATACATATTCCAACTTTTAAAGATATACGCTCATTCGTTAAATTAATAATCCTGATATTAGTATTAACTATGTTTCATGTGAAAATGAAGCGCTATCTATGCTAGAATAGAATTAATTAAAGCTTTCGATGGAGGTCATTACATGAAACGCATTACACTCTACTTAGTTCGTCACGGACAAACTTTCTTCAACCGCTACAACCGGATGCAAGGCTGGTCCGATTCACCCCTTACCGAAAAAGGCATCGCAGACGCTGAACTAGCCGGCAAACAACTTTCAAAGGTGAACTTCGCCCAGGCTTACTCAAGTGATCGCAGTCGCGCGATGGATACGGCTAAGATTATTCTTAAAAAGAGTTTCTACCTCGATACACCCTATACAATCACCCCTCATTTCCGCGAAGAATTCTACGGTTACTATGAAGGTGAAGATTCAGCGAAAGCTTGGTACATGACTGGCGCTAGCCACGACGCTAAAACTTTCAAAGAAATCATTACGAAGTACTCACTCGATGCTTCAAAAGACTTCATGAAAGAAGCTGATCCTTTTAACGACGCTGAAAATGCGGCCGAATATTGGGCCCGCGTTGGTAAAGGCTTCAAACAAATTCGCTCAGAATGTTCAGATGGCGATAATGTCTTGATGGTCAGTCATGGCACAACCATTCGCAGTATCGTCGGCAAATTTGGCAATGGTCAATTTGACGTAACGGTGAGCCCGATGAACGGTAGTATCACAAAAGTGGTCCTCACTGATGAAGGCGTCACAGTTCAAAGTTATAATGAATTAACCCTTTAAAATATCAAAAGAAGCGCTGAAGACCAATTTGGTTTTCAGCGCTTCTTTTATTAGTGTTGATATAAATTAACGACTGATTGTCTGATGACCATTTCTGGATCAACAATTTTTTGTTCAACGTCTGATTGCTCGCCTTCAACAATCGCCATTAATTTAGCGACACCCATTTCGATGATTTGGGCAGTCGGTTTTTTAATTGTCGTCAATGACGGCGTAATAAATTTGGCATATGCCATATCATCAAACCCGATAAATGAGATATCGCGTGGAATCTGATAACCAAGTTCAACACAGGCACTAATCGCACCAACCGCCATATCATCATTCTCACAAATAACACAGGACGGAATATTACCACTCGCCAGAATCTCCCGCATCAATTCATGGCCACTCTCTGGTCGATAATCGCCGACTTTAATTAGTGTCGGGTCAACTGCAATGCCATTCGCCTCAACAGCTTGCATGAACCCATTAGTCCGCTGGACGGATGATTCGAACGAATCAATGCCCCGGATCAACGCTAGCTTACGGTGGCCCATTTGAATCGCATAATTAGTGGCTAACTCACCACCTAATCGATCGCCAATCGCATAATTATTAATGTCATCACGTTCGATCACCCGGTTCAAAACAACTAACGGTAAGCCTAGGTTATGAACATATTCAATAAAATCATAATCAGATTTAGACTGACTAATAACGATAATCCCATCGTAGTTATTAATTGAAATATACTGCCCAGCCATCGCTTTGGCGACACTATTAATCGAAAGCGAATAACTCTTGGGCAGTACCGATTGCGCTTGGGCCACAACATCAGTCATAAAGCTATTAGAAGTCCCTGTTTCAAGGTTGGTAAAGAAAATCCCAATCATATAAGACCGATTTGTCACTAGACTCTTCGCGTTAATATTAGGCACATAGCCGATCTCCTTGGCGATCGCTAAAATTTTCTCCTTCGTGGCTGGTTTTACCAGCTCACTATCATTCAGTGCTCGTGAAACCGTCATATGCGAGACGTTTGCAAGTTGTGCAATCGTTCGAATCGTGACGGTTGTCTTATCAGCCTTTTTCACGCCGCATGCTTCCTTTCTGTACGCTCTTAGAACATTGTACCAGAAATCATTGCGCACGCTGAATATAAAAAAGAAGCCGCGATAATTCATCGCAGGCTTCTTTCATTTATTTTAAAAAAAGTCGAAATAATCGTGCGCATTATTATAGGCAATATTTTGAACAACACGCCCTAATTCTGCAGCATCGTTTGGCACACGACCTTGTTCTACCAAGCGGCCATAGAAGCTACATAAAACACGTCTGAAGTATTCGTGGCGTGGATATGATAGGAAACTCCGGGAATCCGTCAACATCCCAACAAAGTGTGGTAGGAGGCTCTGTTGTGCGAAGACTTGTAACTGTTGGGTCATCCCTTCGGCGGTATCATTGAACCACCAGCCGGCGCCCAATTGTAATTTTTGCGTTGTCCCACCCTGGAAACAGCCCATCATGGTTGCCAATTCTAACCAATCATTACTGTTTAGTGAGTAGAAAATTGACTTAGGCACGTCTTCAGTTTGTTGCATCTTCGTGTAGAGTGCGCTGATATGTTTAACAATGTCAGGTTGTGTCCCGACAGCATCATAACCCGTGTCAGGACCAATTTTAGCGAACATTGGGCGGTTTAAATCACGATCAGAATTGATATGGAATTGCATCGTCCAGTTGAATTGCGTATTGAGTTTCATCAATGCTTCTAACAACATCGTCAAATATTGATTAATTTCGTGTTCACTGAGTGCAGCGTTATTAATCCCTTTAGCAACAATCGCATCCAATTCCGCTTGAGTCGCTTCTTCAAAATGGTAAGTCAATAGCGAATGATCCGATAAGCGCCCGCCCATTTCATTGAAAAATTCGAACCGTTGCGTCAAAGCTGTTACAATCGTTTCAAAATCATGAATCTCAACCCCAGCTACTTTTCCAAGGGTCTTCAAATAATCACCAAAACCGTCACGATCAATTTGCATCAATTGATCAGGGCGCATTGCGGGTAACGTCTTAAAGCCGTTGGCAGCTTCTTCCGGTTTTAATAACTGATGGTAGTGTAAGTCAGAAGCAGGATCATCAGTTGTGCAGACCACTTGTACATTTGAATTTTTTATCAATTGACGTGGTTTGAAGTCGTCTGTTTGTAAGAGTTGGTTGGCCTTTTCCCAGATACGGGGTGCTGATTCCGCTGTTAAACGTTCATCGATGTGGAAAAAGCGGCGTAATTCCAAATGCGTCCATTCGTAAAGTGGATTACCGTAGGCATTTTCGATTGTCTTAGCCCATTCGATAAATTTTAAATAATCATCGCCATCACCGGTGATATATTTTTCATCAACGCCGTTGGCACGCATTAAACGCCACTTGTAGTGATCGCCGTACGTCCCTTCGTTCAACCAGATGCGAGTGATGTTGGTATAGTTCTTATTTTGATAGATTTCTGAAGGGTTCAAATGGCAGTGAAAGTCGATAATCGGCATTTGCGCTGCATAATCGTGGTATAACGTCTTGGCCATGTCATTGTCTAAGAGAAAATCATCATCTAATAATTGCATATCTTAACGCTCCTTCATCGTCATGTTATCGTTAACATTTAATGCGAAATAAAAAAGAAAAACCGCGCGTCTTTTCTTCAACATCAATAATATAGCGCTTTCATAAGCGATTGTCAATCCTTCTTCCAATCCAAAAAAGGCCTGTCAAGCGCTTTGAACTGCGCTTAACAGGCCTTTTTTATTTATTCCCCAAATTTAGTTTCTTTTAAAACAATGCCCCGATATAACCACGTTGTCACCACATAGTACACGGCATATAACACGATGAAAATACTGAATGGAATCCAAATTTGATTGTATGGATCGATCATTAATTCTTTGAACATTTGTAAGCCGAACAAGACGTGCACGACACCAACAATCCCTGGTAATAGGAATAATGCGCCGATTTCTTTGGCAATCGATTGCTTCAAGAGGCTTTGACGAACGCCAATTTTAGCCAACATCGTATAGCGTTTCACGTCACTAGCCGCACCCGATAAAATTTTGAACATTAGGCAACTAGCTAACATTGCTAAGAAAGCAATCCCTAAGAAGAAGCCCATGAATTCAAGACCACTGAAAACGCCGTTAGCCATCTTATAGCTGACATACTTACTACTATCAGCTTCTGGGTTAGCCTTCAACTCTGGATTGGCTTTGAGTTGTTCTTGATATAACTTCTTAATGACAGGTAAGTTAGCGCTAAAGTCTTGCACATCGTAGGTTTTAACAACCTTGGTTGGCGCTGCGATTTGTGCAAAGACCTCATTAGAAACAAGTTTAACTGCTTTAGCCGTTTGACTTGGTACTTGAATTGATCTGAAGAGATAGGTATCCCCTGTTTGAAGTTCACGTAATGGGACTTGGCGAACTTTTGTCTCGGTAGAAACGCTACCCGTCTTACCATATTCCATAGTCAATAACGGTGTTTGTTTTAGTTGAGCAGTCCGGTAATAAACTGTCTTCGCATCTTCTTTCACTTGATACGTCGCCGTTTGTTTAACCCCTTTGAGATCCTTAGTCAGTGTCAAAGCTTTTTGAGTGGGTTGATTTAAAACCACGTCATAGGCAGATGCTGAGTCAGCAATCTTGGGAATTTCATTTTGATAACCAATTCCGACCGTAATCGCACCTAATGCAAGTGCAAAAAGCATCGCTACTAAAGCCAACATTTTTGTGTAATCCTTAATTCGGAAACTCAATTGCGCTAACGTGAAGTTATTTAAACCCTTATTCCGCAACTTTTCATTGCGTTTTAAGAGCATCAATAACCAACCGAAAAAGGCGTTAAATAGGAAATAGGTCCCTAAAACAATTGTCACTAAGGCAATCACTAAGCCCATCACTTGGAACGTTGCGATTGCAATCATCATGTAATAACCAACCGCTAAGAAGACAAGGCCTAAAACGATTTGAATTAAGCGCGTAACTTTATTTTCCTTAATGCGGTTTGGTTGTTGATCATCATGGAGTAATTGTAAGACAGGTGTTTTCAATAATTGATATTGGTTAATAACCGCCGCAATGATGAATAAAACGATGAAGAAAATCAAGGTGGTAATCACCGCTGGTAAGTAGAGTGGTGAGAAATGCTTGATATGCATGTCTAATCGAGAAAGTAAGAATTGGCTCACAACTTGCGTTAATCCAATCCCAATCGCCGTCCCAATTAACGTGGCAGCCGTCCCAATGACGAGCGTTTCAGCTGCAATCAATTGGGCAATCTTGCGCCCTTTGGCACCCAACATCATGAACATCCCGTAATCACGGCGCCGCATACTCATCAAGAAACTATTGGCGTAGATAATGTAGACCAGTGTGATAATGCCGAGTAAGACGGAACCAATTTGGAAGACAATCGCTGCCATGCCAATTGGGGAATTACTCGTCACAAAATCCTTATTAGTCGCTAATGCTTCGAACATGTAAAAAATGGCACTCGACATAATTAGGCCCGAAAAAAGGACTAAATAGTCTTTAAACCGGCCTTTAATGCCGGTTAATGATAATTTCCATAGCATATTTAGTCTTCCTCCTAGTGGTTAAATGTTCCTAATGTATCCAAAACTTCTTGGTAAAAGGCTTCACGTGTTTTGTCACCACGCACTAATTCTTGTCCAATTTGACCGTCTTTGATGAAGAGAATCCGTTGGCAATAACTTGCTGAGAATGGATCATGAGTCACCAATAAGATTGAAACGCGTTGTTCTTCGTTTAATTGGGCCATTGTATCCAATAATTCACGGGCGCTCTTAGAATCAAGCGCACCAGTTGGTTCGTCCCCAAAAAGAATGGCTGGATTATGCACTAAAGCCCGGGCAGCAGCCACTCGTTGCTTTTGTCCACCTGATAATTCGGTTGGGTACTTATTCAAAATCGCATCAATTGATAACGTTTTGGCAATTGTTGTAATTTTTTCGCGGACCTTTTTACCAGTCACGTTTTGGAGCGTTAATGGTAATGCCATATTTTCGTAAGCTGTTAAGTTTTCAAGTAAGTTAAAATCTTGGAACATAAAGCCGATTTCTTGAGCTCTAAAGTCAGCTAATGCATTGCCTTTTAAGCGGCTAATTTCTTGATCGTTAATCTTCACTTCACCGGCGGTTGGTTTATCTAAAGTTGATAGGATATTTAAAAGCGTTGTTTTCCCTGAACCAGAAGCACCCATAATGCCGACGAATTCGCCACGTTGCACATCAAAGGTCACGCCTTTTAAAGCTGTATATTGTTTTTCGTTAGCTTTACCGTACGTTTTTTGTACATCTTTTACGCTAACAACTGTTGGTGTATCCATAGTTAAATGCCTCCAAATTTCATTAATACAACTAGTATATCGGATTAAATAACTTATCGCCTGTTTTTAAAATGACAATTCGCTAGATTAAAATAACAAGTTTGTAAGGTTCACTTTTTAAAAATTTCATGTGAAACATCAAAAAAATTTTGTCTTCCTAATTATCTTTGACTATAATAGAAACATTGCTATTTTCAGAAAAGGGGTATTTTTGTAATGGATGAAATTGAACCAAAAAAGAAATACATTACCTGGCAAGTCCTCGCTTTAATGGATTTTGTCACGGTAATTGGCTTCGATGATATTATTTATAACTTTCAAAACCAAGGGATGGCGGTTGTCTTCTCATGGATCGTGCTATTATTCGCTTATGTCTTACCTTATGAATTAATGGTTGGCCACTTAGGCTCAGCTTTCAGTAAAGATGGCGGTGGTTTATCCAGTTGGATGCGCCATACCAGTGGGGATGTTTGGGGTTACCTCACTGCTTGGTGTTACTGGGTTGCCAGTTTGCCTTACTTAGTCGATGTTGCCAACTCAATGGTCGTTTCCTTCTTCTGGATTATCATGGGGAACGGTAATATTGAAGATAAGTTGTCACGGGCGACATTTGCACTCTTAACAGCCGCTATCACTATTTTATTCATCTTCTTCCAACATAAATTTACAGCGTCACTGCAAATCCTCAGTATTGTTGGGGGTGGCGCAATGTTTATCATGACGATTTTATTCGTTCTCATGACATTTGCCGGCCTATTTAACGGCGCCCCTATCGCCACACAACCAATGAACTGGCATACTTTTATTCCTAAATTCGATTTACATTACTTCTCAACCATCGGCCTTTTAATTTTCGCCATGAACGGTGCCGAATTAGTCGCACCATATGTCAGCGAAATGAAAGATGGCAAAAAAGATTTCCCTAAAGCCATGATGGCCCTCGCTTTAATGACAGCCTTCTTAACAATCTTCGGCTCATTTGCGATTGGTGTCTTCTTCGATGCCAACCATTTACCTAATGATTTAAAAATGAACGGTTCTTACTACGCGTTCTTAGCGCTAGGTCAACAATTCCATATGGGCAAAGTCTTGCTCTACATCTTCGCCGTTACACAAGCCATCTACATGGGCGCGCAACTCGCTATGTTACTCGATGGTGGGACCCGAATCTTCTTATCTGATACTGCTAAGAAGTTCTTACCTAAGGCCCTCACAAAGACTAACAAGCAAGGCTTACCAATCAACGGTTACTGGTTAACGACTGGGATTTGTACTTTCGTGCTAGCTTCAAGTGCCTTCTTACCCGCCATCAACGATATCTTTAATTGGTTGTTGAATATCAACGGCATCGTCTCACCATTTGTTACTTGCTTCATCTTCGTCGCCTTCTTACGGGTCCGCTTCAACAGTGACAAATACCCATCAGAATATACGTACATTAAAAACAAACCTTGGGCGATTATTGTTGGTTTCTGGTGCTTGCTTATCACCGCATTAGGGACAATCTTCAGTATCTTCCCACAGGATGCCACACCAGGCACTTCTAAATACACCCACGAATTGATCTTAAACGTCGTGGTTTCCGTTTCATTAATGGGCTTAGGGGTCATCCTCCCATTAATCGCTAAGTATCAACGAAAAAAAACAGCTTAAATAAAAACGGCTAAGACCTGTGATTTTACAAGGGCTTAGCCGTTTTTTATTTAAGCTTGATGATATTTCTTTTCTAAGTAGTAATAGATTGGTAAGCCAATCAATGTGATTCCCAACCCGATTAAGGCTAAGATCGTTTGCGTGAATAAGGTGTTAATCACAATAAACGTTCCCCCTAAAATCGCGATTAATGGGACTACTGGATATAAAACTGCTTTGTAAGGCCGTTTCATTTCTGGTTCGCGTTTACGCAAGATAATCACTGCGGCAAAGGTCATCACATAGAATATCCAGATGACAAAGATTAACATATCGGTCAAGGTATTAAAACCACCCACAAAAATCATGCCGATCGCAATCACTAATTGTAAAATCCCGCATAAAATTGGAATGCCAGCTTTTGATAAGCGGCTAAGTTGTTTGCTAAATGGTAAGTGTTGTTCAGTTGCCATCGCATATGGCACACGCATCCCGGTCATTGTATAACCGTTAATTGCACCATAAACTGAAATTAAGATCCCAATGGTTACTAGCTTACCACCAAAACCGCCGAATAAATGGCCAGCCACTTCAGCAGCGGCATTTTCGTTACCAGCAATCTGTGAGATTGGTAAGACTAGTAGGAAGACTGCGTTAACTAAGAGGTAAACCACCATTGTTCCAAAAAGACCTAACAAAATTGATTTTGGTAAATCCTTTTCAGGATGGCGCATTTCCCCGGCAATATTCCCAACATGAATCCAGCCATCATAGGCAAATAATGTTGCTAATACCCCATTACCCAATGCTGATAAGACATTATTCGATGTACCCGTTCCTGCTACAGTAAAGAGTGAAACGTGACTTGCGTTAGTCCCCGGGTTAATTAACCCAAAAATAATAATAATAGCTAAAGGAATTAATTTAAAGACAGTCGTAAAGGATTGAACAAAGCCACCCACACGACTTCCAAAGAAGTTCATAATTGTTAAACTCGTTGCGACAATGACTGCAACCGGAATTTGCCAGCTAGGCGCCCATCCAAATAAATTCAAACATTGTGTCGCAAAAATAATTGATAATGCAGCAATATTGGCCGGGAAATAAACCGTTGTTTGCGCCCAACCTAGTAGGAAGGCTGCGACACTGCCATAAGTTTTCTCAATATAGCGCATCATACCGCCGGTTTCTGGAATCGCAGCTGCCAGTTCAGCAGCCGTTAAGCCCGCACAAATCGTGATGATACCACCAAGCAACCAGGCCAACATTGTTAGCCCCGTTGAACCTGTGACTTCTGTTACTGATGATGCTTTAAAAAAGACGCCTGCGCCGATAACAGTCCCCATTACTGTTGATAAGGCGGCCGTAAAGCCGACTGTTCGATTTAATTCTTGAGGTGGTGTTTGCGTTTTGATATCAATCACTCCTTCCTAGGTATAAAAAAACATTAGTTATCATATTTTAAACTAAAATAAATGACAGTTAAAGCATTTTCTGCGGGTAACACTGTTGAAAATCAACCAATGCTCCCATTAGGTTAGCATCGTCTTGATACTGACTCGCTAAAAGTGGTGTCTCAAATGGCGCCAGCTGAACTTGCGTTAATAATTTGCGACGTTCAATTTCAATATGGGGGACTAAAAAATCAATCTTTGCAAGACCGCCCCCTAAAATAATGGCTTCCGGATCAAAACAATATTGTAAATTATAAATAGCTTGCGCTAAATGTTGATAAAAGGCCGTAGTCACTTGGTGTGCCAAAGAATTGCCTTGTCTCGCCAAAGCAAAAATTTCCGTTCCCGTCAGTTTAGTATGGGCTTGTTGATTATATTGTTGCGTTAAATAAGTAATGGTTCCCACCTCACTTAGCGGATGACCATCAGCCATTAACATCGCACCAAATTCACCACTAAACAGATGCGAGCCATGTTGAATGTGTCCATCAATAATGACCGCACCCCCAACGTCTGAGTCAATCGCCAAATATAAAACGTTCTGTAAGCCCTCTGCTGAACCACTGCCTAATTCGGCCAAGGCTGCACAATTAATCTCATTTTCCATAATGACGGGTAATCCAAATCGCATTTCTAATGCACCTTGAATTTCAAAATTATGAATGTACGGGAGGGCACTGGCACCTTCAATAATCCCAGTCGCTTTATTGACTGCCCCGGGTGTGCTCATTCCCACGCCGACGATTTGATCTGACAATTGATATGTCCGAACAATTTTGGTCAACGCTGCGTAATAAGCATTTAGCGATTTAGGGGTCGCAACCATTCCCTGATTTGTTAACTTATGAGCAGTACCATCCCATAAGGCAAATTTAATGGTTGTTCCCCCAACATCAATCAGCGCTAAATTAGCCATTCTCAAATCCCCCCCAATTATTATTTAAGATAACAATTGTTAACTTTTGAACTTACTCAAAAAGTTAACACCTCGTTCTTTGTAACGCTTTTATTCTAACATAAAATACCCCATACCGCTATTCTACTTAGAATGGACAATTCTATTGCTTTGTCCGCTGTGTTTCGCCTCGGTAAGCGTTATCATTGAATTGTGAAATAATTCAGAATAAGGAGCACCATCATTATGAAAACAAACTTTGATTTTTTAATGCCTAGCGTTAACTTTTTTGGCCCTGGCGTCATCGAAAAGATTGGTGATCGCACCAAAATGTTAAATATTACCAAACCTTTAATCGTGACTGATACTTTTTTAGAAGGTGTTCCTGATGGTCCTGTCGCCCAAACACTCGCTTCATTGGATCAAGCCGGTGTTCAATACAGCATCTTTAACGGTGTTGAACCTAATCCTAAAGTCCGCAATATTCAAGCCGGCAAGGCGCAATACCTCGCTGATGGTTGTGATGGCCTCATTACTGTCGGGGGTGGTTCCGCTCACGATTGTGGTAAAGGAATTGGTATCTTGCTCACTAACGGTGACGACATTACCAAATTAGCTGGGATTGAAACCTTAGAAAACGCCCTACCACCACTATTAGCGGTTAATACAACTGCCGGAACAGGTTCAGAATTAACCCGCCACTGCGTTATTACAAATGAAGAAACCCATCTTAAATTTGTCGTCGTTTCTTGGCGGAATATTCCGCTCGTTTCATTTAACGATCCAATGTTAATGTTAGATGTTCCCGCTAAATTAACGGCTGCAACCGGGATGGACGCCTTTGTCCAAGCCATCGAACCCTACGTTTCAACCAACCGTAATGCGATTACTGATGGCCAATGTCTCCAAGCCATCAAGTTGATTGAAGAAAGCTTGCGCGAAGCTGTTGCTAACGGCCATAACATCGAAGCGCGGACCAAGATGTGCGAAGCTGAAATGTTAGCCGGTATGGCTTTCAATAACGCTGATCTTGGTTACGTACACGCAATGGCCCATCAATTAGGTGGTCAATATGATGCCCCTCATGGTGTTTGTTGTGCCCTCTTATTACCAATCGTTGAAGAATTCAACATCGTCGCTTGTCCCGACCGTTTTGCAGAATTAGCACGCGCGATGGGCGAAAATACGGATGGTCTTTCAACAAGAGATGCCGCTGAACTTGCTATCAAAGGGATGCGCCAAATGGCAGCCGATGTTGGTATTCCAACTAGCATCAAAGCAATCGGTGCTAAACCAGCCGATTTCGAAATGATGGCCGAAAATGCTTTGAAAGACGGCAACGCCTTTTCAAACCCACGTAAGGCAACTAAAGCAGAAATCGTTGCCCTTTTCCAAAAGGCATATGACGCTGAATAATTTAAATAAAGCCAATCGTCTTTTACTGACGATTGGCTTTTTAATTGTTTCATGTTACACTTAACGGGAAAACAGCCGTTAAATCGGCCGTTTTAACCAACTAGATTTTTTAAAGGAGCGTCAACAACATGTCAACTCAATTTGATCGTCCAGGTTTAATAATTGAATAACTGTTTGGTCTTTTTTTAAGGGCGCTTCTATTGACTCTATTTTTATAATACTGCTAATTAACGATAAGAAGCTGCCTACCAGCTTCTTTTTTAATGCAGAAGATTCCCTTAAAGAGGGCCAACTTAACAAAAAAGGAGTCTCATATGCAAGAAACAAAAATGGCACAAAAACGAGTATTAATTACTGGCGTTAGCAATCGCCAAACAAACTTTGACTATACAATGCGTGAATTAGGCGAATTAGCCCGCGCTGATAACTTAGAAGTGGTTGGTGAAGTACGCCAAAACATCGATCAAGCTAGTCACCGAACTTATTTTGGTAAGGGTAAAGTCCAAGAAATCAAGGCTGAAGCTGCTCAAGCCGATGCTGATATCATTGTCGTTAACGATGAACTATCCCCTTCACAAATTAGAAACCTTGAAAAAGAATTAGAAATGAGTATTCTGGATCGCACACAGTTGATTCTAGAAATCTTTGCTAGCCGCGCTAAGACTAAGGAAGCCCAACTACAAGTTGCGATTGCCGAAGCAAAATATCAATTACCACGTTTACACCCTTCAGAAAACAAACTGGATCAACAAGGTGGCGGTGGTTCAACTAACCGTGGGGCCGGTGAAACACAACTTGAATTAGATCGTCGTTTAATTGAAAAACGGATTACTAAATTAAAGGGTGAATTAGCCCAAATTGATCAACAACAAGAAGTCCAACGTCGTCAACGGACTAAAAATGCGGTCCCTGTTGTGGCACTCGTTGGTTATACCAATGCTGGTAAATCAACAACGATGAACCGTATTTTACAACGTTTGAATCCAGACACACCTGAAAAACAAGTTTTTGAAAAGGACATGTTATTTGCAACCCTTGATACAAGTGTTCGCGAAATTGTTCTTCCTAACAAGCAGAAATTCTTATTAAGTGATACGGTTGGTTTCGTTACTAAATTACCTCATCACTTGATCCAGGCTTTCAAATCAACCTTGGCTGAAGCCGCGGGTGCTGATCTATTGATTCACGTTGTCGATTATTCAGATCCTAATTACCTCGATATGATGAAAACAACACAAGAAACGCTCGACTCATTAGGTGTTAAGGATATTCCGGTCATTGAAGCTTACAATAAAGCTGATTTAAAACCTGATACCCGCTACCCAGAAGTCGATGGCACACAAATCGTTTACTCTGCACGTGATGAGGTTGCTATTGATGCTTTAATCGCGCTCATCAACAAGCAACTCTTTGAACAATATCCAACGCTTGATTTCCTCATTCCGTTTACAGAAGGCCAAGCGGTTGCTTACTTAAGCGAACGCGCCAACATTCTGGAACAAAGTTATGAAGAGGAAGGGACTAAAATTCGGGCACAGATCAGCCCTGATTTACTAGGTGCCGTTCAAAAATACGTTCAAGAATAACTAAAAAAATAGCGTCGAAAACAGTAATTGTTTTCGACGCTATTTTTTTGATTATTGATATTTTTGAAAAACTTTATCCGCTGCTTGCATAATCCGTTGCACATCAGCCTAATCAATTTTAGGGGCGATTACTGGGCCATCTTGTTCATAGGCACTTGAAATCGCTTCTAGGGCCTTTTGCGCACGCGAACTTAACATCACGTATTGTTTCGTCCGTTCGCTATCGCGCATCCCTAAGAGCCAGCCAGCATCCTTTAAACGATAGAGGTCTTCTTCAACCAATCCCGCACTGAATACAATTTGTGCATCAACATATCGACCCGTTGTCATCTCATTAATCCGTTATAATAAGATAGCATCGTCTAAACTGATATTAACGTCACGGCAAATTTCTTCTAGGTGGTCAAAATAACTAAGACTTGCCATACCGGCTTGAACCGTTTTAATCATTTCGCTTACAGGATCTTTTCTATTTAGGTAATATACTGACATTTTGATAACCCCACTTCGTTCGGTATTAACAACCTTACTTGATTATCTTTATTCTATACCAGCAGGTAGCGAATAAATCTCGGGTTTTTTTTAGATTTGAAAAATATCGCGAAACAATCATTAATCATTAGCATCAACAATGTTTAAAAAGTTGTAATAGTTTGATTAGCGATTGGTTATCGTAAAGACAATCGGCTTTTTAAGCGGGTCATAGCCCTTAGTTGCCGATACTTGCACCAAACGGTACGTATCAGGATCGAGATGTGTGATGCGAACTTGACCATGTTCATCGCTCTTCAAGTTTTCGACAAGCACCTTACCACTTTGATTTTGTAATTCATATTTCGCTCCAACCAAAGCTTGGTTCGTATTGCCATCTACTTGATTTACAATGACTGTCCCTTGTGACTGATGACTTTCAATCGTCACTTGTTTAAGTTGCGCATCCTGTTTAATCTCGATGATTTGATCGTTAGTTTGTTTTTGATAGCCAGGTGCCGCCGTCAGTTGTACAAGTCGATATTGACCAGGTGTGAGGTCGTCAACTACGACTTGACCAGTTGCACCCACTACAATTTCTGGCCGAACTACCTGACCAGCTAACGTTTCCAATCGGTAAGTTGCACCAGCAATCGCTAACTGCGTTTTCTGATCCCTATCGATCAATACAAAACTCCCCAATTTAACATCGGGTGCTTGTTGCTCAGCCTTAATGGCGACCGTTGCCGTTTTGCGATCCGTAATGGCCACCTTTGTCACTGTCGGATTAATTTCGTACCCAGTTGGTGCCTTGATTTCTTGAACAGTATATTGCCCCACTGCTAGTTGGGCCAATTTAATCTGTCCTTGACTATCAGTTTGATAATAACCGACTTCTCGACCGCTTTGATCCTTAACCTCAAAGTAGGCCTTTGCAATCGGTGCGCCCTTTTTAGTTGTATGCTTAATCAGTAACTGCCCCATTTGTGCTTCATCTGTTACCGTTAGTTGTGTTGCTCGCGGTGATTTTTCAGACAACGCTACAATTCTAGGTTCAGTTGCTAACCGGTAACCAAGTGGTGCTTCCACTTCAGTTACGCGATAGCGCCCTGGTTTTTGGTCCGGCAACTCAGCCCGACCGGTTTGATCCGTTTCAACTTTAGTCATCTGACCAGTTTTCAGTGACTCAACTTTAAAGACAGCACCTGATAAAGGTTGCCCTTTTAAGTTGGTTTTATTAATCGTTAAGGTTTGCAATGGCATCTCAATTCGATTAGCTTGTAATTGTAACTGATTTTCACCATAGCGGCTGACATCTAATTGACTTTGATCAAACGACAATTGATACCCGGTCGGTACTTGTAAAACCTCAACCCGATAGTGCCCCGTACTTGCATTGGGGAGTATAGCCTGTCCGAATCGATCAGTTGTCAATTCCCAAACGGTCTGACCTTGGTCATCCGGTTGATCAGCGGTTAGTCGCAGTAAAACACCAGCAACGCCTTGCAAGTGATTATCTAAAATCTGGATGCGCAATGGACTGATTGGCGCAGTCACTTCACGTTTATCAGCAAAGCGGACTTGGTATAACCGTTTTTCATGGGCTTTAATCGTCACAAACTGAGGTGTTTGATCCAACTGATAGCCAGTTGGGGCTTTTGTTTCCTGAATCTGATACCGTCCTGGGTTCAACTCAGTAAAGTGCAGTTGCCCGGACACCGTCTTTTGCGTTTGTGTCCGCCCAGTTGCCAGATTAGTTAATTTAAAGGCCGCATCGTCTAACCCTTGCCCTTGTTGATTGGTTTTATGCACGATAATTTGCTGCTTTTCAGTCACCTTTAGCCGCTGATTATCAACTGTTACTTCAGTATTTTGTGTCCCATCAGCACCCACAATCGCCGTTTGAATCGCTGCTAGTGGCTCGTAGCCCGCAGCATTGGCAATTTGCTCGTAAGTTATTTCGCCTGTTGGTACTTGCTTAATGGTCACTTCACCATCTTGATTCGTCTTTTGCGAAACAAAAACTGTTTGACCGTTATCAGCCGGCGTTGCTGTCGTTAAAGTAAAAGCAGCATTGGCTAACGGTTGATGCGTTGCGGCATCGCGAACTCTAAAAGTAACATCTGCTACCGTTCGTTGCAATTGCCAATCTACGGTATTCTGATGGTCGTTACTAATTGTTAATGACTGAACAGCAGTGGCTGGCTGATACCCCGCCACCGTTGATTCTTGCGTCACTTGATAGTCGCCTACTGGGACAGCTGCCAAAGTAGCTTTACCTGTTGCCGTTGTCGTAACTGTTCGCTCATAACTTTCTTTAGAACCCACCAGTTTGAGCTTTAGTTGAACGCCAGCCAGCACTTTTCCTTGCGCATTAGACGCATTCAAAGTAACGTCATGTTTCGCATCCGTTCGTTGTATCTGATGAACAAACGAAACAGCTGTTGTTTCCTGATCGAGGGTTATTTCCTGGGAAATGTTAGCCAATTGATAGCCATCCGGTACTGCAACTTCTCGAATCTGATAGCGTCCCGCGGGTAATTGTCCAACTGTTACCTGCCCGTTATCATCAGTTTGAACGGTTCGGTATTGTTCATTAGCCATCGTCGTAACACGATAGCTCACATGTGGTAAAGCTATTCCGGATTCTGAAAGACTGGTAATCTTTAACATTTTAGTCTGGCTAATTGCCGAAAAATTGACCCGCGCCGTTTCACCTTTAGTAACCGTGATAACTTGATCATTAGCGCCTACAACACTGTAATGAGGGATCATCTTTGTAACGGAAACGCGATAATCGCCAGTTGGTAAGCTTGTCCAATTCACCTGTCCATGATTATCAGTCGTTCCAGTCTTCTGATAAGTTGCATCCTTAACTGACTGTAAATGTAGCTGAACACCGACAAGCGGATCACCAGTTGTTTGGTCCGTAACTGTTGTCATCATCTCACCTTTGGTCTTGCCAAAAACAACCGTCGTCGTCAACGATTGATTAGCGCTAACCGTGACAGTCGGTGCCCACTGTGGTTCACTACTATCTGGGTGAAAAATTACCTTCAATTGATAACGTCCCGTTGGTAATGTCAACTTAGTCCAACCCTTGTCATCACTTGCTGGTGCCGTGTAACTTTCATTTGTTTTTTGATTAACCGCCATTAAAACAACACCAGACACCGGTGTGCCGTCTTGTAATTGCGTCTTAACAACTAAGTCGCCTTGACTCGCATCAGTGTAGTATAAGTGATAGAAATTAGCTTGATCCGCAGCAATTTCAATTAGTTCATTAGACTTTTCCAATTGATACCCAGTTGGTGCAGCAATTGAGCTAACGTGATATTTTCCAGGCATGATGCCACGAACGGTATGTCCTGTTAGTGTCTCAACGACTGTTTTGAAAAAACCACGATTATCTGAACTTAACGTATAGTCGTATTTACCATTCTCTGATTTTAAATTGATTTTAGCATTGGGAACAGCTTGTTCATTATCATCAAGCCCACGAATTACAAAAGATTCAACTGGTGATTGCTTCTTAGTATCAGTTGCCGCTGCTAATGCGGATATATCAAAAAGGCTCAGCATTAAGCTAACAACCGTCAAAATAACCGTTAGTTTCCGAAAATAATGCTGTTGCTTCAATTCTATCACCTCATTCAATTTCATTTTGAACAGCGTATACCCCTTGTCCTGCTAGTGCACCAAAGACCGCCCCGACTTGAGTTGTTGCGCCGCCAGATGGTGTATTAGGACTCATACTTTGTTGGAACATCGCGATATCTTTTTCAACTTGAGCGTGATGCTTCAGAAAATCTGCTTGTTGTTGATCTTGGTTTGCATTGTCTTGCCCTTGTTGATTCCCATTTCCTTGGCTGCTTGCCTTAGCATGTTTCTTAATCGTTTTTTTTGCGATTTTATGGGTATTTTTAGCTGTATTAGCGGTTGTTGCCTCAGCAGCTTTAGCTTGATCCTGGGTCGTTTGCGCAACAGATTGTGCCGCTGTTGATTTATCGCTTGCATTAGTCGCTTTTTGAGCTGCACGTTGTTGCTCTGCTACTTCTTGCGTATTTGCTGTCTTAGACTGATCCTGCTGTGCTGCAGGAACTTGTTGGGCTGTTGTTGTCGATTGATTAGTCGTTTGTTGATCAGGTTGCGTCTTTGAAACTGGCTGCTCTGTTTGGGCAGACGAACTTGAAGACTGTGAGTCTGATGATGACTCAATCACCTTTGTCGGATAGTTTTTAACCGTAATATTCAATTCATTACCCGTTAAAGCATCTGAATTTTCTTTTCCAACAGCGGTATCTGCTGCTGATACTTTTTGAACTTGTTGCATCAAAAAAGTTTGTGAAAAACGATAAACGCCTAAACTAAGAATTGTTAAGGCGAGGATCTGCTTGCCTGATTTCATAGTTTCCCCTTTTTAATCGCGACCACTAAATCCCCAAATTGCTGCCAGTTCAAAATAGTAGGCGGATTCTTCCAAATTAATTGTTCACAGGTCAACGTGCTTGAGTAAAAATCAGATAGGTAGAGGTCCGTCCGTTCATCAACGGTCGTTTGCACTTCGATATTCAGATTGTTAAAGTAGTTGACTGTTTTCTTCATATACTGATTATAGAGTCTACCTTGTGAGAAATCCACACAAATATAAACACGATCTTTTAATATTTCGAGCGGAATATCTTCAATACAGGCAAACATGTAATCATAATACAAACTCGCCTGTTTACGCCAATCCAAATCCGTTTCTTGTTTGGTCGTAAACGTCAAAATAATTTGATGAAATAGTGGATTTGCTTCTGCAAAATAGGTCAATTGTTGTTCATCAATAAAGGTTGTTGGTTCTGTGTAAAAAGTTAAATGCTTTGCATGAATTTGATCTAAATCATGCGCTAAGTTAGCCAGAATATTTTGAGCTTGTTCACTATGCGCTTCATCTTTCATCAAGACGTGCTCAACTTTGCTAACAAATTGGCCGGTCTTTTGCGACACACCATTTTTAAGGTCCGGTGTTAAATAGTCAATTTCAAGTGGTACATAACTTTCGGTAAATAAAAACGTCAGTAGACCTTCCGCTTCCACTTCTAGCGGAATTCGTAATAACTGATAGTTAGTCGTCAGCATGCTCAATACCGGCTGCCATAGTTGCGGTTGTTGCGTCTTAAAATCGGGCGCTAATAAGGGGGCAGTTAACGCGTTTTTCCCCCGTAATCGCAGTGATTGTACCTTGAGATAAGTCTCCAACTTTGTAATTGTCGTTGGTAGTAGATTAATCTGAAACTGATCGCGCATCGTCACTAACATCTGGTCGACAGTTTCTTGGAATAATGCCAATGGTTTTTCAATGCCATTAAAGTAACTATAATAGATTTCAAAAACAAACTGGCGAATCTGCATTTCTGGGCCAATCAACTGATTTTTTTTGAATTGAAGATTAAAATGATCTGCGACTTCTACCATTTCCTTCCGCAATTCATAGAACTTAGTTTTCCCAATGAATAAAGCATCGCAAAAGTCAGTCGTTTCGTTTTTGCCTGGATTCAATAAACTAAATTCAAACATCTTGAATAAATTGGATTGTTGTAAGTAGTCTAGTCGAATTTTACGGACGATTGATTCACTGATATGGCCACTTTCAAAGATGCCATCCCCATTAATTCTCAAATAACTCTCAGGGCTCATCATCGCTAAATCCGCATTAACCGTCTCAACATATTGACTAAGTTTGAACTTAGATAAGCCCAATAATTTCATCGCACGATTTACTGTTAGATAGTAATCCCCATGATCAGCGACTAATTCTAATAAATAATATTGATAACGATAATTCAAATCTAGAAATTCATTATGGATTTCCACTCATTTTCCTCCAGATTAGATTTAAACTCTTTTTTGATAGGCCATTTGAACCATTAATTGATAAGGATCACTGCCTTCAACAACCCCACTACGGCCGGCCATCTTATGTGGTCCACCAGTAATCCACGTGTGGGCAATCGCTAATTGATAACGATCGGTTAATTCCTGGATTGGTGTGAGCCCCACTGATTTGATAACAGCAAGTGGCGCCTTGGCCATCGCGTTAATGCCACCATAAACCACCCACTGACCGTCTTCTTGTTTAAGCTCATAAAACGGCAAGGCCACTCGTTCACCAATTGCATAAATTGGGCGTTGGAAATGTTGTGCTTGCTCGTAAATATCGGCATCTGCCAAACCAGCGTAATTTAAGCTGATATAGCCGGCTTCAATTAATTGTGCGACTAATTGGTCGAGTTGTTGTTGATGCGCACTATCGACTTCTAGTTGTGCTGGTAGCAAATCCTTCTCTTCAAATAAGCCAGTTGCTGGCTGGACTTGTGAGATGATTTTAGGCTTAGCTGTTTGTCCAGCTAAGGGATGTGGCGCAGTTGGATCGCCACCCAGCGCCTTTTCGACGTATGGTGACACATCGACAACCGCGTTGCGACCACGATAATAGAAATAAAGATTCATCACTGCAAAATAGAGTAATACTAAAAAAACAATTAGATTAATCACGCCTCGTCCAATTGCTTGTGCTCTAAAGTAGTAGATGCTCTTATATAGTAAGTAAAAATCACCGATTAGACAGATAATTGAAAAAATTCGGTTTTTAACCCGATTATTAATGTTTAAGTAGCCAAAATAATGATTAATGATATCCAAAAAAGATAACATTGCGCATTCCGCCTTTCAATATTAACAGCAGTTCGTTATTGCGTTGCACTACCGCTAGTGACCTTGGCCACGTTTTGGGATGTCCCTGTTGATGACGCTGCACTACTGCTGTTATTAGTTGTTGTTTGAGTATCACTTGTTGTATCGCTTGAATCAGCTGACTCGTCGTTTTGCGTTGTATCAGTCGTCTCGCTTGAGCTGGTTTCCGTCGTATTATCTGTACTTGATTGTTCTTGATCTGACGGCGTTGATGTTGATTCCGAGCTACTTGATACTGATTCTTCCGGTTCGCTAGATGATTGGCTGCTAGTCGTCTCATCACTTTCTGAACGACTCGCTGATTGACTACTGCTTACACTGCTTTGTGAGCTTTCTGAAACGGAAGTCTTTTGCTCCGTCTTAATATTAGCGACCGGTTTAACAGTATTAACAACGACGTTCGTTGCGCTCATTGCAATAATTAATGAAATAATTGCTGCTGGGGGCACGATTGGGGGCGTATGAAATGCCATAACACTCTTCCTTCCTATCTATTCATTTTCTTGACAGTCTTCACAAAGACCGTATAACTCAAATTGATGTCCTTCAACTTGGCAGTTGGGAAGTTGATCACTGAAGAAATCCAGTGGACACATCTTCAACTCAATCACCTTGCCACAGTTACGGCAAATAAAGTGATGATGATGACGATGTTCAAAATCACACTGATACTTCACATGAGCTTGTTCGCCTTCAGTTTGTTGCTCGACTAAACCGAGCTGCTCAAAGTCTTTAATATTGCGATAAATGGTATCATGACTCATCCCTGGGAAAATCGCTCGCATATGATCGTCAATTTGGGTCACTGGGATGTAATGATTTTCGTACTGCGCTAAATAAGTCAACATTTCGCGACGTTGCTTTGTGATCTTAAATCCGTTTGCTTTTAAAACGGCCAGCGCCGTCGTCATTTCACTCATTTTAATCGGTTCCTTTCTTAATAGCTGCTATTCAGAATAACTGATTATAGCATTAATCGTCGTCATTTTAGTTTTAAATGGTTTAATTGTTACACACTATTATTATACGCTCTTATAACGGTCCGTGACGAAAAACAATTTCCCCTTTTAACAAATTTTAATCAAACTCGAGTAAAAATAGTTGCAATTAACCCGGTCAAGCGTTATGATATTACTCAGATGGTTTTTAGGAAACCGTCTTCATTGGCCTTCTACCAGTGTTTTAGTTATTTGAAGGGAGATTTTAATTATGCAATTACAAAACAAAACTAATAATTGGTATCATGTTTCACTTGATACGCAAACTCAAAAATTTATCGCAACTGCAACGAACAATGAAAAAATCAGTGCAAGTGGTATTACAATTGAACAAGCTGTCCAAAAATTAACATTTAAAGTGAAACAACCTAACCGTGCAAACAAGCAACAACTTGCTTAAGCACTAATCGTTAAAAGGGAAGCCTGACAAAACAACGTTTTGTCGGACTTCCCTTTTTTGTTATTGACGTAACTGTTCAATAATTGTCGTCAATGTCTTTTGCGTTTCTTGCCAGTCATCATTCACAATAATCTGTGCTTGATCATGTAACGGTCCTGAAACCATTAAATCCCGTTTAAATTCCGCACTCGCAAGACGTTTTTGGATTGCTTCTGGTGAATCATTACGCTTTTCTAAGCGACTAATTAAAGCTGTTGCTTCCGAGACTGTTAAAAATAAGACGGTCACTTGTTTGCCAAAGGTTTCCAGATAAGTCTGTGCCCCTTTGGTATCAACCACTAAACTGATCAATGGGGACTTCGCCCAAGCTAGCTCAAGCGCTTCATGTGAAGAACCATAATGATAGCCTGAATAAGTCACTGATTCGATTAAATGCTTCTGTGCAAGCGATGACTCAGTCTCGAAATAGTAATCCACACCATCGACTTCGTTATGCCGTTTAGGCCGCGTCGTATGGGTTACGACTTGGGGAATCTGATACATTTCGGTTAACCAATGACTAACCGTTGTTTTACCACTACCGGTGGCGCCTGTAATCACTAATAACTGTTTTTCTACCATTTTTATCCCACTTCTCATCTATTTTAACTAAAAAAGTTTGACCCTTCCTTCTCAGGGAGAGCCAAACTTTTTTCTGTTTAATATTAATTGCTTAACTAAATTCGACGACCAAAGTCAGGTTTGTAATATTGCATTGACATGGTTGTTACGCTTTGACCAGGTGCTGGTGCATGAACGTATGAACCGTTACCGATGTAAATTCCAACATGATGTGCTGAACCAACGCCACCCCAGAAAACAAGGTCGCCAGGTTGTAATTCTGATAATGACACTTGTGTCCCAAGCGTACTTTGTGCTTGTGATGTCCGTGGTAAGCTGATACCAGCCATCTTAGCTGCATACATCACTAAACCAGAACAGTCAAAGCCACCAGGTTGTGCCCCACCCCATGCATATGGTGTACCAATAAATTGTAGTGCGTTTGACACTAATGAACCTGTGTTAGCAACTGGCTTTGTTGTTGCTTTTGAGGCTGAGTTATTGTTGTTGCTTGGTGTTTTTGTACCAGCATTATTATTTAATACTGGTTCTGTCTTAGTATTGTCTGATGATTCGTTCTTAATATCGCTTGATGTTGATTCTGATTTTGTTGCCGTTTTTGGTGCTTCAGTTTTAGCAGCTTTGTCTGCTTCTGCTTGTTTTTTAGCGGCTTCAACAGCGGCTGCTGTTTGTGAATCCAATTGGCTTTGTAAGTTAGCTAATTGTGTTTTGTGACCTTCAACTTCTTTTTCAAAACGCTTTTGTTCTTTTTCAGCGTCATCTTTTAAAGTCACCAATTTAGCCTGATCAGCTTCCAATTGTGATTTTGTTTTAACCAAGTCTGCTTTTTTAGTTTCTTGTGTTGTTTTTAAAGTTGCCAATGTACTTTCTGAATCACTAACAGCTGTCATTGCTTCTTTGCTGGCTTGGTTTAACTTACCAACAACTGACGCACGACTCATCATATCTGAGAAGTTATCACTATTGACGATAAAATCAACATAGACATTCCCTGACACACTGTTACCCGCTTCTTTTTGAAGTGAAACAGCTTGCTTCTTCATCACGCTCTTACGGGCTTGCACTTCAGCTTTAGCTTTTTCAATTGATTGATCAAGTGCAACGATTTGTTGATCAGTTGACTTGATATTTGCTTTAGCATCATCAATGGCAATGACCTTGTTAGAAACTTGGCTATTGATTTCTGACACTTTATTTTGAGCATCGTTTAATTTCGTTAACAAAGCGGCATTTTCAGCACTAGTTTTCGTAATGGCAGCCTTTGTATCTGTTACTGAATCGGCACTAACAACACCCACGCTCATCGCAATTGGTGCACTAATTGATAACATCGCTAACGCACTGACCATTAACTTACCTAATTTTTTCACTTTGTCCACTCCTGTTTTTAATATAATTAACTACTTAATACCGTCCATATTTCTTATCCGTTTATCAGTGTATCATCTGACTGTTACAGGACTGTTACAATTAAATTACTATCACGAGTCGATGTCTGCTATATCAATGTTTTTAATCGCTAACAATTGCTGAATTTGCGCCCATTGCGCCTGACCAATTAAGACGGCAGTTTCATCTCCGTTGGCGTCAACGATTTCGTAGGCTAACGGCTTAACATTCACCTCTTTGATAATTTGATTAAACATCTTTTTGGCATAGAGCGCCTGAATTTTTTTAGTTTCCAAAATAACCACCTCATCATTCATTTTAATTAAGCTTATCATAAGCCTGTTTAATTGTGTTTCAATCGCTTTCAGCTTAAAATGAAACCATCTTCTAGGAAATGGGGTTTTAAGATGCAAATTACAAGACATGATCAACCACTCGAGACAATTGGGACACCACCTAAAGTTGGTGAGCAATTACCCGCTTTTGAATTGGTTGATGCAGATCATCAAACACGCACAACCCAACAATTACTGGGCAAACGAACATTGATTAGCATTGTGCCAGATATCAATACACGTGTTTGCAGCATTCAAACAAAACACTTTAATCAAGCAATTGATCAATTTACAGATATCAACTTCTACACCGTTTCAACGAATACCGTTGAACAACAACAAGCCTGGTGTGCCGCCGAAGGTGTTCAACTGATGCAACTCCTCTCCGATAAAGCCTTGAGCTTCGGTAAAGCCCTCAATTTATACGTTCCTAGCAATAATACGTTGCAACGTTCAATTATGATTGTTGAAGCAGATGGCACAATTAGCTACGAAGAATTAATCGTTGAACAAACTGACGAACCAAATTATGCAGCGGCACTCGAATTTTTAAAATCAGCTCACTAATTAAGTGAATCTACTCAAAACCACACCAATGTTGGTCGTGGTTTTTTTATTAGCCTGATTGTTCAACCTATCACGTGAGCGATGTGATATGATGAACAATATTGCTTTGCCTTGATGCTTGGCGTATTATACCTATACCAGTTACTTAAATTTAAACTTGAAGGAGTCGCAATGACGACACTTAGCAACGATCTTTTTCAGACCTTTAATAAAGTCATTCACCACTATCGCCATTATTACGGTATGCAATTTTCATCGCACCATAAATCTGTCAGTCAAATTCGCATTTTAAAACTACTCCATCAACAAAATGGGCAAATGCAAAGCACGCTTGCCCAAACGTTGGCGATTCGGCCCTCTTCGTTGACAGAGTGCCTCAATAAACTGGCTGCTAAAGACTATATTCAACGTCAATCTGATGAACATGACAAGCGTGTGACTCACGTTTTTATCACACCAGCTGGTCGTGCGATTATCCAAGAAGCCTTTGATGGCCGCGACGAGTTTACGGAAACCTTATTTAGCAGCCTTTCAAGTGAAGAACAAGCAACGCTTAATCAGCTGCTCACCAAATTAGAACACACCTTATCAGATACTCAAAATTTCGACTTTATGGCTGAATTCAAAGAACGTTTACACCATACTAAACTTTAAAAAAGCACTATTTTAGGAGGTTCTCATGCGTAAAATATTAGAATATTCTCTGGCGGGGGTTTTATCTTTTCTCTTTAGTAGAGCCTTCATTCATCGCATCGTTTTACCCACACTTTGGGGTTATCCCCGCTTAACCCGTGTGATGGCTAGATTTCCTAAGACGACTCTTTTTGACCCTCGCGCTCTGGTTAGGCTGGATTCAGTGGGACTTAAAGCGCCTTTCACCGATTTACGGATACTTGATTTATAGCGTCTATCTCCTGCTACTCTTCATCGTATTGTTCACAAAAGCCAGTGTTTACCATGCTGTCAACCTGAATCCATTTGATTTTATTAGTCATGATCGCCGTACAATTCTGGAGGCCTTATTAAATGTCATCTATTTCATCCCACTGGGCGGTCTCTATAGTTTAAAAGCGGATTTCACCGAAACCAACATTATCGCATTGCTTACCATTTTAGGAATTGAAATTCTTCAATACGTCTTTTACTTAGGGTCTTTCGCTATCAGCGATATCATTCTCAACTGGGTAGGTTGTCTAATCGGCTTTACTTTATTCACGATTGGCGCCCGCCATTTCAAACAAACGATTAAAACTAACGCATAAAAAGAGCGCAGGACAAAAGTTATTTTTTGTCTCGCGCTCTTTTTTTAGACTAGTAATTGTTGATAAATTTGCTTACTCATCGTGACCAACGATGGTGTTGATTTATATTGGTTGGATAATAAAATAATCCCTGATTCACCATTTTGGGACATCTGAACATGACTTTCAAAGCCTGCTTCAATACCGTGACTAGTGAAATAATCGCGATAATTATAAACCCCACCTGAATATTGGCCATTATTGGTGTGCCGTAATTGTTGTAAGTACTTCGACTTAAAGACTTTACCTTGCACAATCGCTTCTTCTACTTGATACAAGCTGCTAGCAGTCGCATAGAGATTGCCCGTCCCAAGTTCGCGTGTATAAATATAGGCTGGATCTTCAATTTCTGCACCGTATGCCCCATTTTTTTGGTAGGCATAAGCTGTCGCATGCTGTGGATCCGAAAAGTTTGGCATGAAGTTAAAGGCCTGAACCCCCAACGGCGTAATAATCTGTTGTTTCATCAAATCATTGTAGCTTTTATGTGTGGCTTGCTCCAAAATCCCCGCTAACAAGACATAATTGACTGGCGAATAGGCATGTTGGCCAATCTTTTTAACCTGCAAATGTTTGATTGCAAATTGGAGACGTTGTGCATCGGTTTGAACAACTTTAGGCGCGCTCGTTTCAAAAAGCCCTGAACGCATATCCAACATCATTTGTAATGTAATCTGGTTTGCTTTGGGAATTTGTGGATAAAAGCGACTGAGATGATCCGTCAATTTCAACTGACCATTTTCAACAGCCTTCATCACGAGTGCCGCAGTAAGTGACTTTTGCACCGAGCCAATTTGATACGTCGTTTTGGGCGTCGTAAATTGTTCGCTATTCGCGTAACCACGGCCACCTTGATAAATGACATGATTATGGCGAACGATTAAAATGGTGCCACTGAAATTATTATCTAATAATTCTTGTTTTAAATATGCCTGCTCTGGCGTCGTTAATTCATTAACCACCCGATCATCAATATCATTTTTATTGACTTTGGCACGCTGAATATCTAACTGCTTTTTGGTTAACTTCAATTGCATTTGCGTATTAGCCAATGCTTGCCCCTGTCGAACAAATTGTCTTCTAAAATAAAAGGTCAGACTGACACCTAATACTAAAACACAAATCGTCAAGGCAATATTAATTTTCTTTCTCTTCATCCGTTTCACTACCTAGTGCTAGTCTTCCCTTCTTGAGTACTGTTAAATCTGTGCCAAATTGATAATAGAGCGCTTCGCCGTTTGCGACTTCCACGCCATCAATGGCCTGATCTGAAATTTGTTCGATAACCTTAATTAAGGCACGCAAAGTCGAGCCATGCGCAACAATTAGCTGATCTTGCCCAGCAAGTAACCCCGGCACCACTTGATCTTGCCAATAAGGTAATAAACGTTGGGTGGCTTGCGCCAAACTTTCGCCGCGTGGTCGACTCTTACGTGGCACTAAGCGATAGCGACGCGCAGTCGATGACCGAATTAAAAGTGGCGGCACCGCTGTATAACTGCGCCGCCAGCGCGCTACTTGGTGGACACCAAAAACGGTTCTCGTCGTGTCTTTGTTCAAGCCACGCAAAGCACCGTAGTGTCGTTCATTCAAGCGCCAACTCTTAGTCATTGGTAGCGCCAATTGATCGAGTTCTTCTAAAACAATGTAACTGGTCAAAATTGCCCGTTTCAATAAAGACGTGTGCACGTGGCTAAATTGAAAGCCAGCGTCTTTTATCTGCCGGCCAACTTGATGGGCTTGTTGTCGCCCTTTAGCGGTGAGCGCCACGTCCGACCAACCGGTATAGGTCTTCAGTTGATTGGCGACACTTTCGCCGTGTCTAACAATTACTAAATTCGCCATTTTTCAAACTCACTTTTCACGTAACTTAAGGCCTAATTCAATCGACCGATCCACTAAGACGGATTGTGAATCAACTACTGGAAAATCATGGTCAGGTGCCCATTCTTGTGCCAGTGACAATTCTGTACAACCCAAAATAATCGCGTCGCATTGTGTTTGCATCTCCGCTAGAATAGCATGATATTTCTCAGGTTTCATCTGTGATTGGCCCTTGATATCATTGAAAATTAAATCCATCGTCCGTTCTTGCAAATCAAGACTAGGTTTCACCACTTCATAACCTTCAGCTAACAATGCTTCATCATAAATCCCATCAGTCACAGTCCCTTTAGTACCCAAAATACCGATTCGTTTAGCATCTGGATAGGTTGTTTGAATACTCTTGACCGTTTCCCGAGGCATATGAACAATCGGTGCTGAGGCAGCTGCTTGCAAGTCGTCGTAAAAATAATGCGCTGTGTTGCAGGCAATGACAAAAAAGGCTGGTTTCAAAAGACTTTGTTGTTGAATATCTTCCAATAAATCAGGTTCCGGACTTGGTTGACTGTGGTCCATTAGATATGTCGACCGATCAGGAATTGTCGCGTGATTAACCACGATATAGTTCAAGAAATCCTGATCTTTAGTCGTTGGTGTCCGTTGATTAAGAAGTCTGATATAACTTTCGGTTGCAGCCGTTCCCATGCCGCCGAGTACTGTAAAAAACTGTTTCATAGTCGCGATCACCCTTTATTTTCTTTAAAATAACGTGCGAAGTTCTTACGATAATTGTGTAACATCCATTGTGTTAAGACCCACCGTTTAGGGTTGTTATCTTTTGCATATTGGAAAGTTGTGCCATAACGACCCGCTTTGATTAAGGCTAAAGCCTTTGTCTTATCTTCGTTATCGCGCGCGTATTTTTCAAAGACACCCTTTGAAACACCTAACCAAAGTGCTGCTTGATCATTGTCTTTATTGGCATAAACCGTTGCTTGGTCCTTCAATTCGCCAGTCACGTAATCCTTAACAACCCATTGTGCCAAGTTGTAACCATTTAATGTGACGAAGAAGCTACTACGGCCTTGACGTAAGTTGATTTCAAATAACTTGTAAGTTTGGTCACGTTCATCGTACTTCATGTCAAAGTTGGCGTAACCCGTGAACTTGATGGCTTCCAAGAAAGTTTGAATTTGCTTGTAGATTGTTTCGTTGTATTCTGGCATGATGGCCACGTAATTCCCGATTGCTGATGGTGCGGGATCTTCCAATAATGGATGACCTAAACACATCATCTTCACTTGGTGGTTTTGATCAACATAGGCGTTTAAAACACGCATCCGACTGTCATCTCCAGGGATGAAGTCTTGTAAAATCAAGTCTGATGTGTAGCCATTGTCGTAGATTTTTTTAATAATCATATCAAATTCAGCTTGTGATTGAATCCGGAATGCTTTTTTACGACCTTCAAAATGAACATCTAACCATTCAACAGAGTTAGCGGGTTTTAACGCCACTGGGTAGCCAAAAGGTTGGTCCACTTGACCATCAAGCACCATTTGTTGCGTAATTGTCTTAGTCTTAGGATAAGGCAAGTCGAATTCTTCGCAAACTTGGTAGAAGTTTTCCTTGTTATTCAAACGTTTTAATAAATCATAATCGATGTAAGGACAAACAAAGGCTGCTTCTAATTCTGTTTTATGTTTAGCAATTAATTCAGCGTACCCATCACCACAACCAATTAAAATCACTGGTTCTGTGTGTGTTTGATATTTTAAAATTAAGTCGCGCATCTTTTCAATGAAGACGGGATCTTCACTGAAACCAGGTGTGATATCCACATCTACGATTTTTGTATAGCGCGTTGGGGCAAGCTCAGCACCGGCATAAGCTTGCACGGGTTTTCCTGTTAATTCATAGAATGAGCGTGCCATTCCATAAACATTAAAATCACTACCGAGTAATACGGGTGTAAAATTAGCTTCAATTGTTGGCATTACTTTCACCTCTTAGAAATAATGCCTCTAGTATACCACGAACGCCTTGTCGAGAGACATCCTCTTTACCTTTTCATAAATATAACAGAATTGTCACGCTAGCTTCAATTTCGTTAGTTCGTTCGATGGTGAGAACCACTTGTCGATGCTAAACTAAATTTATCATCTACTTGGAGGGATTATTATGTCAAAGAAAGCGCGTCTACTCGCAGTATTAGTTGGAATCGTATGTGTCGGTTACTTAATCGCAAGCCAGTCAATCAACGATCAATCTGCGGCGCAATCTGATCGCCAAGAACGACAAAGCATCCATAAGATGGCCCGTTAATCGTTAAGTGACTATACGACTTTGTTGTCATCAAGCATTTGATTGTAGTACAATGAAGGTACTGAATTTTAAGGATGTGCCAAAATGTCAAATAAAGCAAAAGAATTTTGGAAATCAACATTACAAATTGTCCTATTAGCCGCTGTCATGGTGGGTATTTCACAGTTATTATTAACCTTCGTGATTTCCAATGAACAAGTTTTTGGACCTTCAATGCAACCGAACTTTACACAAAATGATCGCGTTATCGCGCTTCGCCACGCCAAACTCAAACGGGGCGATGTCGTCATTCTCAAAGCACCTGATGCTAAAGGGGAATTCTATATCAAACGAATCGTCGGAATGCCTGGCGATACCGTTCGATTCGATCGCGACCAGCTATACATCAATGGTAAAAAAGTCAGCGAACCATATCTCAAAGCCTATAAGGCTGATTTTTCAACCTACCTCGCTGGTTCAGATTACTTCACACTTAACCCCAAAACAAACGGCCCCACTTTTGATCTCAAAGATGTTTTAGGTCAAAAGAAAGTCCCAGCTCATCACTACTTCGTCATGGGTGATAACCGGACCGTTTCTAAGGATAGTCGTTACAAAGAAGTCGGCTTCATCAGTGATGATGCCTCAGCTTATAATGGGATCCAAGGGGTCGTTAAGTTACGTTACTGGCCAATTACGAAATTTAAAATCTATTAGAAGTGCGTTGTCAGTGGTTAGCTTTTGAGCATTTACAGAACTTAGCGAATTGGTGATGGAATCACCGGTTTGATAAGTTGAGCAAAGCACAGAAAGCTACTGACAAAAGCACGTTAAAAAAGAAGTGCGTTTAAAACGCTTTGACTTTGAGCATTAGCACAGCTCAGTGAATAACCGCTGCAGGCAGTTGTTTGACGAGTGACGCTAAGCACAGAAGTCAGTTTCAAATATCAAAAAGAACCCGGACAAATTAATTTGTCCGGGTTCTTTTTTATAGATAAACACTGATGCCAAGTAAAATCATGGCTAACAGCCCAATTGCTAACATCAATGGTAGCACAAACTTCAACCATTTATCGAACGTGACATGGACCATCGCTAAGGATGCTAAAACCAAGCCAGTTGGTGTGATAAATGACATGATCCCTTGCCCCCAGTTATAGGCACTGATAATCACATCGCGGTGAACGCCAACCACATCGGCCAATGGTGCCATGACCGGCATCGAAAGGACGGCCAAGCCGGAACTCGATGGGATAAAGAACCCTAATAGAATGAAGACGAAGAACATCACAGTTGAGAAAATAACCCCACTCATATGTGAAACCCCATTGCTGAGCCAGAAAAGTAACGTATCACTAATCTGAGCTTGTTCCATGATAATCGTCACACCCCGTGCAAGGGCGATGACCAAGGCAACCCCTAGTAAATCAGAAGCCCCGGCCACAAATTCACCCACGAAGTCTTTTTCCGATAAGCCAGAAATGAAGGCTAAAATAAAGGTAATGGCCAAGAATAAGGCCGAAATTTCATTGAAGAGCCAGCCCCACTCCTTAACGCCAAAGACCATGATGACAAAACCGGCCGCAAAGATGATCAACATTAATTTCTTCCGGAAATCAAACTTAGGGACGACGTTGTTTTCTTGATCACCCAAGAAATGAGCTTCTAATTCTGCTTTTTGACTATAAATTAATGATTTTTCGGGATCCTTTTTCACTTTTTCAGCATAGCGAATGGTATAGAAGATACACATCGCTGTTCCGATGACGAGCATCACTAATCTGAGGCCCATCCCTTCTGTAAAACTAATTCCGGCAGTGTTCGAGGCGATAACAACTGAGAACGGGTTCACCGTTGACGCCATTGTCCCGATTGAACTACCTAAATAAATCGCGGCGATTGCGACCAGCGCATCGTAGCCAGCCGCCATGAAAATTGGCACTAAAATGGGATAAAAGGCAATCGTTTCTTCGGCAAGCCCAAAAGTGGTCCCTCCGAGTGCGATTAAACTCGTCACAATCACGATCAACCAAGCTTCACGGCCTTTTAACTTCTTAGATAGGGCAGCCATTCCGGCAGCAAATGCCCCGGTTTTATTCACGACGCCCACAATTCCCCCTAAAATAAGTACGAAGGTAATAATATCGATTGTTTCAGCCAAGCCTTGAATAGGGGCATTCAAGAACTGCTTAACCGCGCCAAAAAGGCCGGTGTTGGCTTTTTTCAAATGTTGATACGTATTCGGAATGGCTACGGGTTTGTACACCGAACCATCCTTAAATTTCGCTAAACTCGTATTAACATGGTACTTCTTGAGTGTTGCTTGCGTCCCTGGCGCTGTTGATTCGCGGCCAGTCGGACTAGTAATCGTAAAATTATTGCTTTGGGTATTATATTGTAAACTCGCGTACTTCCCAGACGGCATGAAATAGGTCAAAATCATCACTAATAATAAGACCAATAAAATCACCGTATAGGCACTTGGAAAAGTAAAATGATGTCGTTTCTTCGTTGCCATTGTCGCTCCTCCTTTATAAATCACTGGTATACCTCTAATACTAGAAGATTATGGCAGTGTCGTCAATCAATTACCCGCTTTATTTAAACCGCTTTCTATTTTTTAACCTTGGGTTTGCGCTTAATCTGTGCTAGAATGACACAAAGCAAAATAAGGGACGACAGAGAGCGTCCTTTTTGGAGGAAAATTGAATATGAAAACTATCACGGCACACAGCCAACATCGATTAACAAGCTACCAGTCTAAGGTGGTCGCCTCAACGACCGCCGGGTTCGGACTCGAAAACATGGACGTTATGTTCTTGTCTTTTGCCTTATCGTCCATTATTGCTGAGTTACACCTCAGTGGCACCCAAGCAGGACTGATCGCAACGATTACTAATATCGGGATGTTGTTAGGTGGCGTTTTTTTTGGCGTTTTAGCCGATCGCGTCGGGCGCATTAAGACGTTCACCTATACGATTTTTATCTTCGCCTTTGCCACTGCAGCAATGTATTTCGCAAATTCACTCACCCTCATCTACCTTTGTCGCTTTTTAGCCGGAATTGGTGCTGGTGGCGAATATGGGATTGGCATGACAGTCCTTGCGGAAAGCTTTCCCAAAAAACAACTCGGGCGCGTTTCATCATATGTCGGTGTTGCCGGCCAATTAGGGGCGATTGCCGCCTCACTTTTAGCCGCTTGGGTATTACCCCAATACGGTTGGCACGCACTATTTTTATTCGGGCTATTCCCAGTGATTATCACCTTCTTCATTCGCCATCACTTAGTCGAAAGTCGCAACTTTGACACCGACCAAGCACGACCTAAAGGCCAAATTAAAGCCCTCTTCAAAACGCGTCAATTAACGCATCAAACGTTAGCTTTAATGGTTATGGCAGTGGTTCAAATCGCTGGGTACTTCGGGTTAATGAACTGGTTACCAACAATGATGCAACAACAGTTACACCTCAGTGTTGCTGGCTCTTCCACCTGGATGCTCGCAACAATTGTCGGGATGTCAGCCGGGATGCTAACCTTTGGTTGGATTCTCGATCGCATCGGACCTCGCGTTGCTTTTAGCAGCTTCTTACTCGCGTCTGCAGCCGGCGTCTATGTGTTGACCTTACCTAAAAATATGACCGGCCTCTTGATTGTCGGCGCACTTGTTGGCTATTTTTCAAACGGGATGTTTGCCGGCTACGGAGCGATTGTTAGTCGCCTCTACCCCGCTGAAGTTCGGGCAACTGCCAATAACGTCATCATGAACGTTGGTCGCTGTGTCGGTGGATTTTCAAGCGTGATTATCGGCTGGTTACTGGATCACTATTCCATTCTAACCGTCATGTTATTCATCTCGACGCTTTATTTAATCAGCTTCGTCGTGATGCTCACCGTTCAAAATTTAAAAGCGGAACGCTATTTTAACCATCTGTAAAAAAAGAAAGTGTTATATAAGTCGGGTATATCCTGAGGATTAACAGAGAGTGGCGAATGATTGCTGTAAGCAATCGTTTGACATTCGGCGTTAACCACAAGGATATGACTTATATAACACGTTTAGACTATAAAAATTCGGGTATCAAAAAAGGGGTTGGGACAAAAATAAATTTTGTCCCAACCCCTTTTTTATTGTTTAAAACGCACGCTTATTTTTATAAACTGCCGCCGCGGACTTCTGCTATGTTGCCGACTATCGTAAACGCTAGCGGGTCCACTTCGTGAATTTTATTAATGATGTGTTGGTAGGCCTGATTTTCGACCACTAACATCAACATTTGCTTGTCTTCGTTAGAGTAACCACCTGTTACGTCAAAGATTGTCACACCGACATCAGCTTCTTCAACAAGATGTTCTTTAATAGTTGCTAATTGTTCGTTGCTCATCACGTAGAGCACTTTTTTTCGGTTAAGGCCCGTTTCGATGTAATTCATCGTAATCAACGTCAAAATCGATGAACAGGTCGCTAACATAAAGGTTTCAAAACCAGAAACAAAAACGTTGGCAAAACAAACTAATAAATCAACCACCAACAAGCTTAATGCTGGTTTGATATTGAAATACTTCTTAAAGATTAACGGTGGCACGGTTGACCCACCACTAGATGCATCAATTCGATATAACAAGGCGATTCCGGCAGCATATACCACACTCCCGATAATAATCGCCAACAGTTTATCTTCAACCACCATCGCCTGTGGGGTGATGGCCAAACAAACTGGTAACATAAAACTACCAAAGAGAATTCTTAACGTGGTTTTTTTATCGAGGAGAAAATAAGCTAAGATCAACATCCCAATGTTGATCACTAAGACCACTGTCGAAATTCGCCAGCCCATTAATTCCTCTAATAAAATTCCCACACCGGTTGCCCCACCGGCTGCTACTTCGTGGGGGGCAAAGAAAAGTTGAATCCCAATCGCAATTATTTCTAACGCAATTAAGATTAAACCCATTTGCAGCATCGTCTGTTTCAAATTTGATAAACGCATCGCTTCACTCATTTCTTTTTTTGGATTGTTACCATAAGTATATACGAATATCAAATAATATGCCACTTTGACGCTTTTAAGTAACTAGTCTTGTGCTAAAGCTGCTAATTTCCGAGCGGTGTTGGCATTGCGGATTGTAATCCACTGGTAAAGTGCCTTATTTTTAACAATTGTCGCCCAGCGCGTGCGCCCGTGTGTCTTAACAGGTGCACTCCAGAAAACAAACTGCCCCGTAACAGCAACCTGCTCATAATCAGCCTTAACCGGTCCAAGTTGTTCGCTCAGCTCAGTCGCTGTCTTAGGGGCAATTGCAACAATTAAATTATGGGAAGTCCCAGCAGCTACTCCCCACCAATTAGGGGCTTGTTCAACAGCTGCAATTAGAGAATCAGCCGTAACAATTGCAATTCGGACTGAAAAGCCAAACGTCGTGACCATCAATTGATCACAAACCGCCACCAATTCCGTCAGTTCTGTTTCGGGTGTTTCAAATAACACATTACCACTATTAATATAGGTCCGCACATTCGTAAAACCGGCATCTTCAAACGCGGTCCGTAACAAGTTCATCTGAACTTTTCGCTTACCGCCAACATTAATTCCCCGTAATAATGCGATATACTGCATCTTCGCGCCTCGTTTCTACTTAGTTACTAATCATCATAACTTAAATTGATAATTCTGACTATATAGTGAGAACCGTTCGGCCCGATAAGCATAACCAATTGTCGTAAAATTGGTAAACGTCAAATTATAGACCACTTTATTAGTTTTGGGATCCACCTCTACAATACGACTGGTCTTGCCTTGATCGTTAAACCCAAAATCAATCAAGTAATCGCCATTTGTTAATTTACGCGTACAGCCGATTACTTCACTAAAATTCGTTTTACCCAATGTTTTGCCGTAGGACCAGGTTTTCTTAATCGTCTTATCCTGTTCATCAATTAAATAGCTGACACCCTCGGAGTACTTGCCAGACGTCTTCTTATCGCCATTTGAAACGGCCATATTATTGTTGAACAACACTAGTTGCTTCTGGTCCGCTTCGCCGGTCGGCCAAATTGTGGCGGCGTGTTGCCCACCCGTAAAGGTTGTTTGGCTGTCGGCAGCTTTCAACAATAATTTACGGTATTTCAATGGCCACTTGCTAGCCGATTTACTACTGAATAACCACTTAATTTTAGATGTCTTGTAATCTAGTTTCATGACTAAATCCTGATTGCGACTTGAAATAACGATGCTATCATCACTGGTATCATAGTCGATTGAATTTTGGTGGAACCAATCTAACTTGCCATCGGCACGTTTTGTCGCCTTATAGGTTTCATAGAGCTCAGCTGGTAAAAGCTTCTTCAAATCAATCACTTTGACCACTTTGCCGGTTTTACGTGATAACTCGACCATTGTATCCTCAACATATTTTGAACCCCCATCCGAAACCGTCAGCAATAAGTTATGGTTCGGTAATTCAATCGCATCATGGTGAATAATGGTTGTTTCGGTTTTATCATTTGCCGATTCATTGTTACGCGTTTCCGTCGAGAATTGGTATTCGCGATAAACACGTCCCATAAAATCAGTTTCCAACAAATCATTGTAGACTAAATCTTTATTATCAGGTTTCGTTAAATAAAGAAGATGGCCGTTGCTGAGTACTTTAAAAATATGTTGGACATAATTGGTTGAATACCACCGAATTTCACCATCCGCATCGACACCAACTGGATATTGTGTTGAACGCACTAAGAACGTTAGACTGCTATTGCCAATTGACATCTTCGTCTTATCCGCTTTTTTGACCTTCAATGACATCGAAGCAATTGCTTTCGGTAAAGCGGCTGTTTTGACAGTAATCGTTTGATACGTCTTATGGCCAGCTTTATCCGTTAATGTTAAGCGCACCTTATTTTGATAGTTCGCATAAAGCCCTAAAACTGAAATGGTATGACTCTTGGTGTAAGTTTTGCCAACTTCACTCTTAATACTGGTCTTAGCGGTTTTCCCCACCACTTCGACCGTGACCTTAGTCGCCGTATTTGTTTTAAACAACACCAACGCACTCAGAGGTGACGTCCCATAAGGATTGACCTTAACATAGGGCTTAGCGCTCGTATATTGATCCGATTTAAGTGCTTTTTTATAAGTCGCGGTTAATTTTTCCTGACGCGTTTGCCGCGTCTTGATTGTCTGACTACCAATGTTTTTGATAATCTGAGATGTACTCAATATATCCTTGTTAAATAACGATGAGCTTCCTACTAATTTAAAAAGGAGCAGCCCCGCTAAGATGACTCCTAGGAGAATGACCGTTCCTTGTTTCAGACGTTTTTTCATACACAATACCTCGTAATCTGTTTATTAGTAGTATATTAGCTTTCCTTTGTGAATATTTAATGATTAATTATCGAGATATTTTCGGAAAATTTCGTATTTGTAAATGGCATATCACGCCCATTTAGCCTATAATGAATAGTTATGGATTTACTAAAAAATAACAAGGATGGCTAAAGCAATGACAAATCAACTAAAGCCGCAAAACATCGCTAAAGGGATGTTTTGGGCAACCATGGCTTCTGCACTTTGGGGCGTCTCTGGGACAATCCTCGAATTTATCTCGCAAGGGCAAAAAGTCCCTGCGACTTGGTTCTTATCTGTTAGAACCTTAGGTGCCGGTCTAATTCTTTTACTAATCGGTGCGATTAAGTTCAAACAAGATATCTTCTCAATCTTTAAATCTAAGCGATTGACAGCCTGGTTAATCGCCTACGCGCTTTTTGGGATTATGGGGAATCAATACACCTTCTTCATGAGTATTCAAACTGGGAACGCCGCAGCGGCTACTATTTTGCAATACTTGAGCCCACTTTTCATCGTAATTGGGACGCTCGCCTTTGTTCGCAAGTGGCCTAACCGAATTGATTTGATTTCATTTGGAATTGCCTTAGTAGGGGTTTTCCTCTCAATTACAAAAGGGAATATTCATACATTGACAATTCCGTTTAATTCATTAATCTGGGGGATTTTATCAGGGGTCACAGCAGCGTTTTACGTTGTTTTACCACGCCCTATCGTCAATGAAAAATCACCGATTTTAGTGCTTGGTTGGGGGATGTTTATCAGTGGGATTTTATTCAACATCAACCGCCCATTCTGGCAAGCACCACCTCATTTAAATGGTTCTGGGATTATTGCAATCTTAGCTGTCATTTTAATCGGAACGGTTTTTGCTTATCTTTGTTTATTACACAGTTTAAATTTCGCACCATCAACCGTAATCAGTATCGTAGATGCCGTGCAACCCGTAATCACCTTCATCCTCAGCATCATTTTCTTCCACTCAAAATTCAGCTGGGTTGAAATGAGCGGGGCGATCTTAGTGATTCTCGCGATTTACATCTTACAACGCTATCAAGAAGCGGACGGACAACCACTCGCCTAATCAAAAAAGTGCTTTTTCAGGCATATTGTGTGGCTTAGCCTAGGCTCGTGAATAAGCGACACAGTCGATTATTTGCGAGACGTAGCTAACTGCAACAATATGCCTGAAAAAGCACGTTCAAAAAAAGAGTGCGTTTGAAACGGTTTGACTTTGAGCATTAGCACAGCTCGGCGAATAACTGCTGTAAGCAGTTGTTTGACGAGTGACGCTAAGCGCAGAAGTCAGTTTCAAAAAGCACGTTTTCAAAAGAGTGCATTGCCAGTGGTTAGCTTTTGAGCATTTGCAGAGCTTAGCGAATTGGTGATGAAATCACCGGTTTGATAAGTTTAGCAAAGCACAGAAAGTTACTGGCAAAAGCACGTTTAAAATCAGAGTGTGTCGTAACCCTGATTTTATCCCGAGGATTAACACAGAGGGACGAATAATCGCTCGGCGATTATTTGGCGCTCAGGGTTAACCGGAAGGATATGGGTTACAGAACACGTTTAACCAATAAATACCTCAATATTACAAAAAAGGGATCCGACAAAGTTATTTTGTCGAATCCCTTTTTATTACCTATTGAGTTGTTAATATCGGGTCAAATAGTCTTAATTCATTACAATCAACGTTTCCTAAATCAGTAATGGCTAAATCGGGAATCGCTGTAATTGGTAAGAACGTCATATAAAACATCGGATCGACCACTTCACTCCCAATAGCTTGGCTGGCTTTTAAAATGCCTTCTTCTTGAACTGCCAATTCAGCTGGCGTTACATCGCTGACAATCCCGGCGATTGGTAATGGTAAGAAACTTAAAATCTGACCATCAGCCACAACCACTTGGCCACCATCACGTTCGATCAACGTATTGACCGCCAAAGCCATATCGTCTGGATTAACACCCATCACGATAATGTTGTTATCATCGGGTGCGGCGGTCGAAGCCATCGCACCTTTTTTGAGCGTCCAACCCGAGGTGAATCCTAATGATTGGTTGCCATTTTTACCGAAACGTTCCAAGACGGAAATCAACGCAACGTCTTTTGCTGGATCGATTTGAACAATCCCATCTTCAACCGCTAACATCTTAGTCTTAGCATGGCGGACAAAAGGTCCTTCGCTGGCAATCGTTTGAACAGTGACCTGACTTGCATCTGCTGCCACATGATATTCAAAGTCGCTAGCTTGGACAGCCTCTCTGATAACAGTGTTAGCTAAACTAGCCGGGCGAACCGGGCGTTCAATACTATGATCGATGTGCCCGTCCGTTGCCACCGGTTGACCTTTAGCCAAGACGCGTGTAATCTCAAAAGCTTCCAAATCAGAAACCAATAAGATATCCGCATTGCGCCCTGGTGCGATTAAGCCGACTTGATCATCAATGCGGTAGGCTTCAGCGCTATTGATCGTCGCCATTTGGATGGCCGTCATTGGTGCAACCCCAGCCGCGATTGCCAAACGTACTAAATGATCGAGATGACCTTTATTGACGATATCCATTGCGTTAACGTCATCCGTACAAAAACTGACATGCCGTGCAATCTGACCGTTTGTTTCAGTGATGGCGCGAATATTTTCAGCTAAGAAATGCGTCACTGATGATTCACGAATCACAACGTTGATCCCTTTGCGAACCTTTTCCAATAATTCTTGGTGGTCGTAACTCTCGTGATCGACCCGGACGCCACTCATCAAGTATTCGTTCAACTTAGTGCCCGTTGCCATTGGCGCGCAGCCCCAAACGGGTACGTGGTTATCTTGCGCACTCAATAATGTTTTTAAGGTATCTTCGTCTAGTGTTTCAACTGCTTCACGCACCGTTTCCCAAACGCCATAAACGTCAGACCGTTTTTGTAGTTGCGCTTGAACCGTTGAATCAATATTATCAGCGATGGTAGAAGCTGGAATCGTGTAAGGGGTCTTGAATGGCGCGCCCCAGAAAACGCGCATTGGTAATTGATCAACTTCTTTAAAAATTTCTGATAAACCGTCGACACCGATTACTGAGATATATTCGTCTAATCCTGAAATAATACTGGTTGTGCCGTGTGGGACAACGGCCTCAGCAAAACTAGTCATACTTAACTTACTGCATTCTACATGGATGTGACCGTCAATCAAGCCCGGTACGATGTATTGCTGCTTAGCATCAATCACACGCGTTTCAGTCCCTTGATACGCTGAAACATCGGGATCTACCGCTACAATTTTACCTTGGTAAACAGCGACTTCTGCCGGATAAATTTCGGCGGTCATCACATTGACTAACTGACCATTTTTAATAATGAGGTCTGCGGGCCGCTTAGCACCCCCAGCTTGAATTAATTCTTTAAAAGCCGTTAAGCGATCTGACATAATCATCGTTCTCCTTTATTTCGGTAAGATATTAATGACGTACAACAAGATAACAAAAACAACGAATAAAGCGTACATGGCCGGATGAATTTCCTTGCGCCGACCCGCAGCAAGCATTGTCACTGGGTAAACTAAGAAGCCAAAAGCAATCCCGTAAGCGATATTGTAAGTCAGCGGCATTGCGATAATCGTTAAGAAACTTGGTAACGCCACTTCAAAGCGACTCCAATCAATCTTACTTAATGAGCTTGCCATTAAAACACCAACGATAATTAAAACAGGCGCGGTCACTTGTGATGTAACGACTGTTAATAATGGTGAGAATAACATCGAAAACCCGAACAATACACTAACCACTAAACTAGTCAAACCCGTCTTACCACCCATGGCAATCCCAGCGGATGATTCAACATAAGCGGCAGTTGGTGTTGTGCCCATTACTGACCCGGCCATCATTGAAACAGAATCAGCCATTAACGCTTGGCCAATACGGGGCATTTTACCATTTTTCATGAAGCCAGCTTGTTCTGCCAAACCGATTAAAGTCCCGGCAGTATCAAAGAAAGCTACCAATAAGAAAATTAAAACGACTGCCCATAATTGTGGTTGATTGATATCACCTAAGTGTTGGATCCCTACGCCAAACGTGGGTTTCATACTTGGTGCAACTGACATCAATTGTGCTGGTAACGAAATTAATTTTGTCACTAAGCCTAAAATCGTGGTCGCAATCATCCCAATAAAGATGGCACCATTTACCTTTTTAGCCATCAATACGCCGGTCACGATTAAACCGAAAATCGTGAGCCAAGTTGTCGGCACTGTGAATGACCCCATTTGAACGAGGGTTGATTTGCTGGCAACAACTAAACCGCCACCTTGTAACCCGACAAACGCGATGAACAGGCCAATTCCGGCGGCCATCGCTAGTTTCAAATCATGTGGAATCGCGTCAATAATGTATTCCCGAACCTTGAATAAGGTAATCACCATAAAAATCAATGATGCGACCACGACACCTGCCATAGCGGTCTGCCAAGAAATGCCCATAGCAATGACGACTGAATATGTGAAAAACGCGTTATCGCCAAGTCCTGGGGCAATCGCGATTGGATAATTGGCTAAAAAGGCCATTAATAACGAACCAACAATTGCTGAAAGAGCGGTCGCTGTGAAGACTGCGCCTTTATCCATACCGGCTTCGCCTAAAATCTGTGGATTAACGAATAGAATATAAGCCATCGAGACAAACGTTGTCAGTCCCGCGAAAATTTCGCGTTTCATTGTTGTGCCAGATTCTTGTAACTTAAACATGCGATCTGCGCTTGCTTGAATCCCTGATTGCTTCATTGGTGCCATTTCCCAATCACTCCCGTTTATCATTAATAACACTAGTATGCCAAACTGCATTTGATTATTCAAGAACAATTTTATTTTATTTAATTAAATAGTTCGTGTTTAACTTGAAATTGCGAATTTTTTAAGTTATGCTAGTGCCAAGTTATTAATTCATTAGGAGGCAGATTTTATGACACAATTGGCAACACGTGACTTTATTGATGGTTTACCTAAAGCAGAATTACATCTTCACTTGGAAGGCACATTGGAACCCGAATTGAAATTAGCCCTTGCGCAAAAAAATGGTGTTGATATCGGCCAAACTACGATTGAAGAAGTTCAAGCAAGCTACAACTTCAATTCACTCGCATCATTTCTCGCAGTTTATTACCCCGCAATGAATGTTTTACAAACTGAAGATGACTTCTACCAATTAGCGTTAACTTATTTGAAAAAGGCCCACCAAGAAAATATCCGTTACGCCGAATTGTTCTTTGATCCCCAAGCTCATATGACACGCAGTGTAGCTTTTGAAGCCGTCGTGAACGGCTTTTATCGTGCCTGTGTCGATGCCCGTGCCTTCAATGTCGATGCCCACTTAATCATGTGTTTCCTCCGCGATCTTTCCACAGAGTCAGCGCGCCAACTACTAGAAATCGCCAAACCCTACCAAGCTAAGATTCTCGGTATCGGTTTAGACTCCGATGAACATCACAATCCACCATTGAAGTTCCTTAGAGAATACGGCGATGCGGTTGCTCAAGGTTATCGGATTACGATGCATGCCGATATCGATCAAGTGGACTCAATCCAACACATTCAACAAGCCCTCGAAATCATTCGCGTTGAACGCCTCGATCACGGTACCAATATCGTCGAAAATCCGGACCTGGTTGACTGGGTCGAACAGCTTAAAATCGGCTTAACTTCTTGCCCACTTTCTAACCGCCTTGTTGCCGATGATATGAAGGATCGAGAAGTTCTCGAACTGATCGATCACAATGTCAAAGTCTCAATTAATTCTGACGATCCAGCTTATTTTGGCGGCTATATCAACGATAATTACGAAGCTATCGCTACTAAAAATGATTTAACTATTGACCAAGTCGTTCAGTTTGCAAAGAACTCATTTGAAACAGCGTGGATTAGTGATTCCCAAAAACAAACCTACCTCGCAGAAATCGACGCTTATGTCGCAGATTACTTGCAAAAATAAGATATTCAAAAAGCGCGTTAAGACAAATTGTCTTAGCGCGCTTTTTGAGTTGGTGATTATCTTGGCACCACATGCGTTTCGATTTGTTGTTCGCCACCTTTGACGGAACCAAACTTCGAAAGAACCGTAATCGTACCGTCTGCATTCGGCGTGAAGGTCCAGAAATCTTCCCCCTGCGCCCCAGAATAGTCATGAGCCGTCATTGAACCATCAGGTTGACTACTGAAAGTGCCGTTATGCGAAACAATAACTTCAGCACCTTCGAACGCCTTTTTTTCAGCTTCAATCGCCTCTGCTTGTGTGATCGGTTTAATTGCAGATTGCTTAGCTTGTTCCGCTGCTTGTTGTGATTCACTTGCTTTAGAAGCTACCGTTTCTGATGCTTGTTGAGCAGCAGACGCTGAACTTGCAGATGCCGCTTGTTCACTAGCGGCTGTACTGCTTGCAACTTCAGCCGATTGAGCAGCTGCTATTGATGATGCAATCGCGGCCTTTTCACGAGACTCGCTCATCGCTTTAGCTGACGCTTCTGAAGCCTGTTTTTTGGCGCTACTTTGAGCCCGCAATTTTAATTCACTTTGCTTTTTAGCCCGTTTTTCCGATTGCGTCGTACTGTGACTGTTGCTACTTGTCTTCGTTGAATCAGCCTGTTGCCCACACGCCGCCAACAAAAGAAGCGTCGCCGTTGCTAAACCAACCGTTAATTTCTTATTCATACTAATAGCCCCCAAATACCTTAGTTGAGATTACGCATCTCGATAACTAAAGTATATAAAATTGCCCCGACATAATATGTCACTTTGATGGGTATAAAAAAGAACCGCAGACAAAATTTATCTGGGCTCTCAATTTTTCTTATTTGTGATACGGAGATCCCTGGTTAATCATAAACGCCCGGTAAATCTGTTCCGTTAAAACTAAGCGCATCAATTGATGGGGTAACGTTAATTTGCCAAACGATAGTGCATCGTTAGCACGTTTATTGACGGCATCGCTTGTTCCGAGTGAGCCCCCAATAATGAAAGTGATATCTGATGTGCCATAGGTTGCCAAATCTTGGATTTCTTTTGCGAATTCTTCTGACGCACGTTGCTTGCCGTGAATGGCTAACACAATCACGTGTTCCTTATCCTTCACCTTGGCTAAGATCCGTTCGCCTTCTTTATCTTTAACGGTCGTCATTTCAGCCTCACTCAAAGATTCCGGTGCCTTTTCGTCTGACACTTCGATGATTTCAAACTTACAAAATTTGCTTAAGCGTTTGGCGTATTCCGCAATGCCCGCCTTCAAGTATTTTTCTTTCAGTTTCCCAACTGTGATAATTTTGATATTCATAACGTCCTCCTAGCTAATACTTCTATTTTAGGCGAAATTGATTCTAAAAAAAAGCTATTCACAGTAATTCACCGAAAAGTACAAGTTATCCACAAAAGTTGTCCACATATGCACAAGTGTTCGTCCCAAGTCTTGTGGTTAAATTTTTTTGAACCACTAAATAATCGAATCACATTTTTTGGAACGCTTTCTTATAAAAAAAGTTATCCACCGATTTTTAATTGTTCGCACTACTGTGTATCCATTTTCAAATGCTTTAAAATCAACATTTTTTGACGATTTATTTTAATTTTAAAAAGTTATCCACTTTTCATTTATTAACTTGTGGATAACATTAGTGCTTATTTTTCCGTGTTATACCCACAATCCACAGACTTATCCACAAGCTTCTGTCGTTGCCGCATTTTGGCTATCCACATTGACTTTTTTAAAACTTAACAATTCGGCTACTTGTCCCCCTTGACGAACTTCTTTTTTAATTTAACACCATAAAAAAGACGTACGATCGGAAAAATCCGGTCGTGCGTCTTTATTTTTAGTGCGTTTATTTAGTTGTTGTCGTACTATCTGATGAAGCTGCTTGTGTAAGTTTAACATTCGCTTTTTTCAAGCTGCCATTATGGTAGTACTGAATTTCAGTTGTACTATTCATCGCGTAACTGTATAGGATTGTGTGTAAGTCTGCAACGCTTGAAACCGTCTTGCCGCCTAAACCGACAATCACATCGTATTTACTAATCCCAGCTTTCTTAGCAACTGAATTGCTTGTTACTGAGGCAACCACTACCCCGCTATTGACGGTTGATGGTAGTTTTAATACTGAAGATTGTTGTGTTGATGAAATATTGGTTAAATCTATCACACTAATCCCAAGTGCTGGTCTAACGACTTTCCCGTTAGCCACTAATTGATTAATAATTTTAACAACTTCGTTACTTGGAATAGCAAAGCCCATCCCTTCAACTGTCGTATCACCATTTGAGGCTAACTTCATTGAATTAATCCCAACAACTTGACCGGCCATATTAACTAATGGGCCACCTGAGTTCCCAGGGTTAATCGCTGTATCAGTTTGAATAACAGTCGCTTGACCAGTTGTTTGGCCAGTTGTTTCGTCCGTCACATCAATTGTCCGTTTCTTAGCAGAAATGATCCCTTGTGTGACAGAAGTTGCGTATTCTGAACCCAATGGTGAGCCGATCGCAAGAACTGATTCACCAGCTTTGATACTATCTGAATCACCAAACGTTGCCGTCTTCTTCACTTTAGTCCCGTTAATTTTTAAGACAGCCAAATCAGAAACAGCATCTGTCCCAACTAAACTAGCTTCCAATTTTGTGCCATCACTCAAAATGACTTCGATTTTATCAGAACCAGCAACCACGTGATTATTCGTCACGATGTAAGCTTTGCCGTCTTTTTTCTCGTAGATTAAACCTGAACCTTCACTGGATTCTTCTAAATCACTGCTACTGCTCTTAGAAGAACTACTATTGCTGTTGGTGCTGCCTGAACCAAATAATGAACTCAGGTCACCGGTTGATTGTTGTTGTTTTTGTAAGTTCACAACGGATACAACTGATGTATTAACCTTTTGGAAGGCTGTTGTCGTCTGTGATGATGAGTTCACTTTGATATTACTAATCTTAGTTGCCCCCGCTTTAGTAGGCGTCTGCGTTGCAGTCGTGACATCATTGGCCGAACTGCCGAGTCGAGAAAAACCGGCATAGGCTGCGCCCCCACCAATCAATGCTGAAATAACTGCAACAACCGCTGTTTTCATTAATCCTGAATTTTGATTCATACTAAATCACCCAAACTTTCTAATTTTATTCTGTTTATTGATTATCTCTATCATAAAATTTAAATTTGAAAAATTCATGAACAAGTTACGAATTTTAAATTGTTTTTATAGCGGTATTTTAACGCTTTTATGCCTAAACAACAAATAAAGGGTCCGCAATCGCTGGATCAGTATCCAAAATTTCAAAATCCGTGCCAACACCGTAATCATGTTGTTCTAAAATTGATGCCACCGTTAAGTGTGCCAACTCCTTCATATTGTTTTCTTGGCTCAAATGACCTAGGAAAACACGCTTTGTTTGTTGTCCCATAAAGGCCATTAAGGCTGAAGCCCCATCTTCGTTAGATAGATGACCCGTATCACTAAGAATACGTTGTTTAAGCGACCAAGGGTACTTACCCATTCGTAACATTTCCAAATCGTGATTACATTCCACCAAGTAGGCATCCGCATTTTCGATAGTGCCTCTGATTTGATCCGAAACGTAACCCGTATCCGTTAAGATTGCGAAGGCTCGGTTATTATGATGAAATTGATAGAATTGCGCCGCAGCGGCATCGTGTGAAACGCCATAACTTTCAACATCGATATCACCGAGTGTTTTGGTTTTACCCATCTCAAAGACGTGCTTATGTTCATCAGGAACGGTCCCAATAATTGACGCCATCGCATCCCAAGTCGGTTGGTTAGCATACACATCAATCCCATACCGGCGGGCTAAAACACCCACGCCACTACTGTGATCGCGATGTTCGTGCGTCACTAGTAGACTGTCAACATCCTTTAAATCCCGACCGATACTGTGCATTAAATCCTGAACGCGTTTACCGCTCATTCCCGCGTCGACTAATATTTTTTGAGTTGGTGTTTCAATAAAAGTTGTGTTGCCTGAACTACTGCTGGCTAAGACGCTAACCCGCATTTCATCTTTTTCTACCATTTATCCGCTATCCCCTTGGCTTTTTCACTGATTCTTATGATGTTACTTCGCTGCGATTCTTCATTAAGGCGCCGGTGAACGCATTGATGCGCTTAACGACGACGTTTTTGGTACTCTTATTTTCAATGGCGATTTGCCAGGCTGGTACGTAGACCGTACTGCTATTGGCGTCTAATAGGGCGCTATAGCCTAGTTGAACCCACAAAATCTTGGAGTTATTTGGAATTTCATTATCCGTGTATAAATCGACGACTGCCCCTTGTGCAGAAATCTTGGTCATTTCCTTTTCACGTAAAATTTGAACCTTATTGATATAAGTCTGCGTATACTGGCTAATTTGTCCGTTATCCAATGTAAAAATTAACTGTCCATGTTCGTCCATCATTTGCCCCCCTGGGACCTTTTGGACGTAAACAGCTTGCTGATTATTCGATAACGCTTTTGAATACCGATATTGATCGGCTTGGTAAACATTATTATTACCTTTCAAAAAAGTATTAATAACGGCTGTCGCCCTCCCTTTTTTATAACTCAAGGGCTTATCGAGAACACTTGTCAGGGTTAATCTTGTTTTATCAAACGAGACCGTCTGCCCCGTTAATTTAGCACTGGCTGTCGCTAAACCTGTTTGATCTGCTTGACGACTCGCTAAATAATAACTCTCGCGTTTTTGATTCGATAATCTTTTAACAGTAATCTGATCATCCTTTAAATCTTTTAAAATCTGACTGGTTTGCGAACGATTCGTAATAGAAGCCGAATTGGTCGTTTGACTACCACCAAGTGACATAAACAAATAGATATCGAGCGCAATAAAAATGGCAATAAAAATCATTTCAATTCTGCGAAAATCCATCTGTCTAGCTCCCTTCGGTTAATTCCGCTTTCTGTGCTAATAATGCGCTAAGACTACGCCAAACGCCTTTATATTGAATAAAATAAGTTGGATTAAGATCAATCACTTGATTGTTACTTGTTTCTTGCGTCCATTCATAGCCAACCTGAATATTATCGATATTCTCTAGTAAGAAACCATTTTTAGTCATCTGATTTAAGACGGCTTGCGTACTTGGTAAAGCGACCGGCTTATCGCCTGCTGGTACCGGCACTTGTAAACTATAATTTGAAAAATCGACCCGTTGACCGGTTGGTAATAACTGCACCTTAACACTCCCAAAATTAGTTTGGTAAAAGACTGGGAAGCCTTCAACATAGGTGCGATAAGTCGTCGAATTGGTATCTTCATCATAACTGTAAAAACGCATGCCGGATAATGAATTGCCCGTCTTCAACAACGCAGCAAAACTCGTTTCAAAACTCTTCGTTAAGCCTGTCGGTGACTTCGTATCCTCATATTTCACAAATGCAATTTCACCCGTTTTATGATTGATGGTTAGTCGCTTGTATAAATCGTTATTGGCACCATCTGTATAGATTACATTGTCCCCTTGTTCTTTAGCATCAATATTATCAGTATTTTTTTGATCCAATAGGGTCGTAATATAGTAATTTTCTGGTTGTTGGTTGACTAAGTAACTATATGGTAAAAGGGACTGATCGGCAGCCACATAAATAAACGGTTTATGATTTAACAAACTCTCCTTAACATTCAAGTGTACATCTGAATGATCCAAAATACGTTTCACTTGGGCCTCTGAAAATTGCCGCATCGTCGTTTGATAAGTCATGTGACTCTTATCGTTCATCAATGTCAGCTGTGGCTTATTCCCCATCGTAATCTTAATCCGATTAAAGGTCGTATTCCGGCTCAATTGGTTGTTACTGTCGTCAAAAACCTTCTTAAAGACCGCATACGAAATATTGTCCGGATACAACAAGGTCAATGTATCATCAGTTGTAATCGCCTGATAGTAATTGGCTTCACTTAACTTAGATGCTTTAAACCGTGCTGATTTAGTCAACTTCATGGCTTCCTTCAGCTTGGGCACTAAGCTTTCTTTTGAATTATAAACGAGCTGACTCTGTTGATTAGTCCGCCACAGGATTTGCGTGGGTAAAAAGATATCGCTAATCTTGCGATCCGATTTTCGACTCACCGCTTTCGTCGTCGTTTGACTATCTGTCCGTCGTTCATAGTGCGTATTATTCGTCCAAATCTTCCAGGATAAAATAATACTTAAAACGATTGAAGCAATCAGGATGACCCGCATCACAAAACTATTAAATTTCATCCCAATCACCTCCATCAGAATCAATTGGTTCGTATGGTAAAGAAATATAGAATGTTGAGCCTTTGCCTTCTTGGCTATCAACCCAAACACGCCCATTATGTGCTTCGATAACTTCTTTTGAAATTGCCAAGCCTAAACCGGTCCCGCCTTGTTTCCGAGAGCGCGCCTTATCAACCCGGTAGAAACGATCGAAGATTTTCCCTAAATCTTTACGTGGAATCCCTAAGCCCTGATCAGAAATGCTTAAGATCACATGACGATGGGTTTCCAATAAACGACAAGTGATGACCCCACCATCTGGTGAATACTTAATCGCATTATTCATAATATTATCGACTACCTGCATGAATTTATCGGTATCAATTTCGACCCATAAATCCCGCTTGGTGAAGTCGCGCGTAATACTGTATTTTTTATTAGGATCATCAGTTGGTAACTTGCCCGTCCCTCTCGGTGATGCATTGTTATCGTGTTCCTGATCCCGTTTAATCATCATATCAAACCGATCAAGTACATAGCCAAAGAATTCATTTAAATTAACAAATTCTAAATTCATTTTAGCTGTCCCTTGGTCCATCCGCGATAAACTCAATAAATCGTTAATCATTCGGATCATTCGATCAGTTTCTTCTTGCGTAACCTTCAAAAAGTTCGGTGCGACTTCAGGATCTTGCCAAGCACCATCATTAAGGGCTTCGATGTAACTCCGAACACTCGTCAATGGTGTCCGCAATTCGTGAGAAACATTTGAAACGAATTCGCGTTGTTCACGTTCATTCTTTTGTTGTTCCGTTACATCATGTAACACACACACTAACCCGGTGATATAGCCTGTTTCTCTTTGAATCAATGAAAAATCGACATGCAAAATCAAGTCATGATCTTGTTGATCTGAAAAATCTAAGACCATCACTTGTTGGGTTTCTAATAAATCGCGAAGTGTATATTCTTCACTAATTTTAAGCACTTTTAGAAGCGATTGGCCCAAGACGCCATCGCTAGTCACATTGAGAAAGTCCTGCCCGGTTTCATTAATAATCGTGATATTACCTCGTCGATCAGTCGCAATTACCCCATCAGTCATGTGACTCATAACGCTATCTAATCGCCGTCGCTCGGATTCGGACGCTTCTTGCGCCTCTTCGACCCGAACTGACAAGTTATTAACCGCAATCGCAAGTTGGCCCAATTCATCCTGTCCATAGATGCGGACCTGGCCTGAATAATCGCCACGTGCCATCTGAATTGCTTGTTTCTTCATTTCATCAATTGGACGCGTTATTGCCCGGGAAATGACAATCGATAAAGCCATCCCTAATAAACCTGCCACAAGAGACGAGGTCAGGAAAATAACCGTGATCGATGAAATGCCTTTATAGACCTCTTCCATGCTGGCACGAATATAGACTGCCCCAACGACAGTATTGCTGTCACCATTGGGATCCGTCAACGGTTGAATCGCCGTATAATAACTGCCCTGGCTTTCACTATAGGCAACTTCTTGTTCCGTATGCCCTGAATAAATCGCCTGTTTCACACGTGGATTACGCGTTTTTTGACCAACAGTACTTTGCGTATTCAGATTAGTGACACCCCGAATGGTCCCTTTATTATCAACGACTTGAATCTCAGCAGAATTGCCCATATCGCCGATAATATCCTTGATATTTTTATTCGCATTACCGCTATTGCTCATCAATTCATTGCTTAATTGGTTTTGAACATAGGGAGTCACTTGCAATGACTGCTTAAAATCTTTCACATTTTGGTATTCCAATTGCTTAACAAACGAAGCCCCAATCACCTCTAGTGTTACTAGCAGCAACAAGACAAAAACAATTGCAATCTTGAAATGGATTGATTGGAATAACCGAATTTTTTTATTCATGCGTTAAACTTACTCCTGCTCAGGATTTCTTAAATAATAACCAACACCACGACGCGTTACTAACCATTCTGGATGACTAGGATTATCTTCAATCTTCTCACGTAAACGACGGACTGTGACATCCACTGTGCGCACATCACCAAAGTAGTCATAACCCCAAACTGTTTGTAATAAATGTTCGCGCGTCATTACTTGCCCAATATGTTTGGCTAAGTAATGTAATAATTCGAATTCACGATGTGTTAATTCAATCTTCGTGCCCCGTTTAGACACAATATAAGCTTCTGGGTGAATCGTGAGGTCGCCAATGTTAATTTCGTGGTTTTCCTCATTTGCTTCTTTATCAGATTGACTGGTTGACCCTTGGCGTCTTAAATTTGCTTTAACACGGGCAACCAATTCACGATTGGAAAAAGGTTTTGTGACATAATCATCAGCGCCTAATTCTAGCCCTATCACTTTATCAATTTCTGAATCTTTAGCTGTTACCATAATAATTGGCATATCGTGTGATTTGCGTACCTGGCGAGCGACTTCAAGACCGTCAACCTTAGGTAACATCAAATCTAATAGAATTAAGTCAGGGACAACTTCTTCTACTTGTTGTAGTGCTTCTTCCCCATCATAAGCTGTGTAAACATCATAGCCCTCTTTCGTTAGATTAAACTTAACGATATCCGAGATGGGTTTTTCATCATCAACTACCAATATTTTTTTAGCCATTTTAGTATCCTCCTTGGATGCTTTGTCTTCTATTATACTCATTTTAAGAATGCAATTCAAAATCTGGTCTCGTTTTCAAGCCCGTTATAAACCCGCCATTAACGATATTTAATGGGTCTAAATGCGTTGCTACTTACTCCCGCAACAATTTTATTGAAAAAAATTAAAAAAACTGTTTACAGATTGCCAATCTCTATGGTATGATATTTAAGTCGTAAGGCATGAGACATTAAATCACATGGGTGGTTAGCTCAGCTGGCAGAGCAACGGACTCTTAATCCGTGGGTCCAGGGTTCGATCCCCTGACCACCCATCAAGTATACACGATAAATAGTCATAATGATGCAATTGCATCGTTATGACTATTTTTTTATACAAAAATAAAAGATTATCCGCCCAGTAAAGCCCGCCTATCTAAGAAGATAAGCGGGCTTTTGTGTTAGGCCTTCACGGCACGACGTCTTAGCGTCGAAATACTAATTCCTGTTTTTAAACTAATCTCTTGGATGGTTAAACCTTTTTCAACATCCTTCAGTGCGCCTTCAATTTGCTGATCTGTATACTTTTGCCGCCGGCCTTCATGATAGAGTGGGTTATTCATCCGCGCAGCTTCCTTACCTTCTTGTGTCCGCGTCACAATCATATCCCGCTCAAATTGCGCAAAGGCACTCAGCATCGTTAGCATTAGGTTTCCTGTGGGGGTATCTTCAATGGTCCCCATATTTAAAATCGTCACCTTGATATTACGCGCAAACAACTCTTTCGTAATACTTAAAGCCCCAATTGTATTACGCGCGAATCGGTCTAATTTTGTCACTATTAGCGTATCGCCCGGTTTTAACTTTTTTAGAAGCAACTTAAACTTAGGCCGATCAGTTGTCGTCCCTGTGAATTTTTCGGAATAGATTTTATCACAATCGGCCTGCTTTAGTTGCTCGATTTGTGTATCTAAATTCTGGCCCATCGTAGACACTCTTGCATAGCCATATTTCATAATAGTGTTACCTCCTAAAATTTGATGCACAAACTTATTTTAAAAGATACGCGATGATTAGCAAGGCTTATATTTACGTTTTGTAAACATTCCGTTCAGAAACTATCGAACCACGCCGCCTAACCCCAAGTGTACACTCTCCGTTTAAGTTCATCTACTTTATTGTATCTATAAGTTATCACACCCATCATGACTCGTTAAAGTTATACGCTTTAACGTTTTATCAAAAAAGCTTAACTCTTGTTAAGCTTATTAAAATTTTAATAATCCTTTAAAGCTTTTGTTATCAATCGTTTCATCTAATATCGCTAGCAAAAATGACGGTCTATATTAAATTTTGCACAATTATTATTAATTATTTTGAAAATTTCATCGCATTATTACTATTTAGCGACTATTAATAGTCAAAAATAATAAATTGTTTTTCAGTTAGTACTATGCAAATATCACTTGCTTTTAAATACTTCTCTACTTTCTTATAATATGATTAAGCTCAATTGGGGGAGGAATCATCATGTTAGCCACTACGCTTAAAAAACGTCGTATTGATCTACATTTAACTCAACAAGCTGTCGCAGATCAGCTTCACACAAGTCGACAGACTATTTCGAACTGGGAAAACGGTAAAAACTATCCCGACGTCCCAATGCTGGTCGCCATTAGTAATCTATATGATTTATCACTCGACGATATGTTGAAGCAAGACACCAACTATCTCAATAAAGTCGCTAACGATTACCAGTTAATTAATCAACAAAAAAAGACACACTTATTAGATTATGCCTTGTTGCTTACTTTATCGGGATTGGTCATCATCATTCTAGCTACGATTTTTTTCAAATCACTGGTCAATGAACAGTTAACTGGGCTCTTAGTCTTAGTTTTTACAACAATCCTCGTTATCTTGAGCTACTTTAAAACAGTTCAATTCTACTCTAAACAGCCTGGAAATAAGCAGCCCCTCTTGATTCCTAAGGTCGTTGGAATCGGCCTGACAATCAACCCTAACCATCCAATTGGTAAAATAATATGGTTATTTATTTTAATTTTTGTAGTTGGTAGCTTACTGACCGTTATTTTTTAAAAGAAGCTAAAAAAAGTGCTAACCCTTTTTTCTGGGTTAACACTTTTTTATTAGCCAAATACTTTTAAATTCGTCTTATTCGCTTTTTCAGTCTTCACTAATTCGCCTTGGACGCACCACCGACGAACCGTTTGATCACAGGTAATTAAGGTGACCATTTTATGTCCCGGGACATCATCGATTACTTTGACTTCTTCAGGGGCAATCGATTTTTTAACGTTTACGCGGTATGAATAGACGTTTTGTAAATCAGTTAGGTAAACCATATCGCCGACTTTAACATTTTCCAATGGTAAAAAGATGTTGGTAAATGAATGACCGGCTAAGGCATAGTTATTATCGGCACCCATCTTCTGGTCAGGTTTCATCGTACCACCGCCTTGGGCCATTGTTGCTTCTGAGACGCCCTTCATGACCGGCAATGCAATTCCGACGCTCGGAACCGCAACCTTCCCTAAAACAATCACATCGCCCTTAACGGCGGCGCTGACGATTTGCTTTGTATCGAGTGTTTTAACACTATTGAAATCAAAATTAGCCTTTTTATGTTGGTTTTTCTTAATTTGAGCGGCCGTCACCGTATTCATCCGGCGATTAGCCATTGATTTAACCATTTGATTGCGAATTGGGCCAATAAAAACAAGTATTAAACCAATGAGCAATAAAAGTGCTAGCAGACTATTAATAAGCCGATTCTTCGTCTTTTTTTGCACAACAATTTATCCCCTTTACTACTGATTTATTTTATTGTATCACATCTCAAAGCGGTTACTCATTTTAAAAAGTCTTATTTTTCCACAATAATTGCCGGATGCATTAAATTTCGAAATAAATTAGCGGTAATCGCAATTGCCAGTGAGATAACAACTAACCCTAGGTCAATCAACATGACACCCGGTGTCGCTTGTCTGACTGCAATTAAATAGAATAATGGTAAGCTCAAGAGATAGGCCGCGCCATTGATACTGGCGACTTTTTGAATTTGGCGGAGTGCTCGCTGTGTCTGCTGGCCAAAATGACCGACTAGATCGACCTCGCGTAAAATTCGTTGGAGTTGGTACAACCCCCAAAGTACCAGGATCAATGACCCATAAACCAAGAGAACGACCAACCACAAGCCACCCGGAATTTGGGGGAAGTTCTGCGCAATTTTATGCGTTAACCGTGGCCCAATCAACCCGATAAAGATTAGCGGTAAGCTGGCTAAGCCACAAACTAATTTCAAAAATAGGATTTGAATTTTCATGTCACTCACCTCCTCTTTAATTTAAGCGATTCACACCAAATAAACAATTTAAACGCCGCGCCTTTATCCAAAAATTAAGAAACAAAAAAAGCGGCTGATCCACAGGACCAACCGCTAAGTCGTGTTAACCGACGTTTAGAATATACATAAAGATTACGAATACGAAAAAGAGCACGTACATAATTGGATGAATTTCCTTACGACGACCAGCCGTAATCATCGTGATTGGGTAAACGATAAACCCTAAAGCAATCCCATCTGAAATACTGTAAGTTAAAGGCATCCCCAAAACGATTAAGAAAGCTGGAATCGCGATTTCCAATTTTTCCCAGTCAATTTTCTTCAATGATTGCGCCATTAACACCCCAACAATTACTAAAGCCGGCGCCGTTACTTGTGACGTCACCACCGTTAAAAGTGGTGAGAAGAATAAACTGAAGACGAATAAAATCCCGGTAACCACTGCTGTTAAACCAGTCCGACCACCAACGGCAATCCCGGCTGATGATTCGACGAAGGCCCCAACAGGTGATGTCCCCAAGAGTGAACCAGCCAACATTGCTGAAGAATCTGACATCAAGGCTTTCCCAACACGTGGCATCTTGTTGTCCTTCATGAAACCAGCTTGTTCAGCTAAACCAACCAATGTGCCCGCTGTATCGAAGAACGTCACTAATAAGAACGTCAAGACAACCACCCACATTTGAACCGTATTAATATCCCCAACATGATTCAAACCAGCTAGGAATGTTGGTTTTAAACTAGGTGCGGCAGCGACAAAATGAGTTGGTAACTTAATTAAACCCGTTACGGCCCCTAAAATAGAAGTTAAGACCATTCCAATAAAAATCGCACCTGGTACTTTTTTAACCATTAAAATAATTGTAATAATCAAGCCAAAAACTGTTAACCAAGTCGTGCCTTGTGAGAAGTCCCCAAGACCCACGACTGTTGATTTATTGGCGACGATTAAACCACCGCCATGTAAGCCGATAAAAGCCACAAACATCCCAATCCCGGCCGAAATTGCTAATTTAAGATCGCGCGGAATCGCATCAATAATGATTTCACGTAATTTAAAAATAGTGATTACCATGAAAATCAATGAAGCGACAAACACACCTGCGAGTGCCGTTTGCCATGAAACACCCATCCCAATGACTACTGAATAACTAAAAAACGCGTTAATCCCAAGTGCGGGAGCTGTTGCGATTGGATATTTAGCGTACAAGCCCATCAAGAAACACCCGATGGCACTGGCTAAAGCAGTCGCCGCGAAAACGGCCCCTTTATCCATCCCTGAAGCACCCAAAACGCTTGGATTAACAAATAAAATGTAAACCATTGAAATAAACGTGGTGAATCCGGCTAGAATTTCCCGTTGGACCGTTGAATGTTGTTCTTCGATACCGAAGAAACGACTTACTTTTTCCATAATAACTCCTCTAAAACAACTAATTTTCCCACTATCTTTTTAGTGGTAATGTGTGTATAATACTGACTGGTGCCAAACCCATGAGAATGAAAGTTTGTTGGCGCGTTTAACGACGCGTTTCGAAAACGAACTTTGCATTCTCTTTTTTTGTACCCTTTTTTAGGCTGTGCTTACCAGATTGCTTTTAAAATGTTTGTTTGATCACGATCGGGACCAACCGCAAATGTGGCTAATGGTAAATCAACCAATTCTTGCAAGCGTTCAACATACCGACGCGCATTGACTGGTAATTCTTCAAGTGTCTTAACGCCAGTAATATCTTCATCCCAACCAGGTAATTCTTCATAGATTGGTGTACAACGTGCTAATTCGCTCAAGCTTGCTGGGTAACGATCGATGCGTTCACCGTCTAATTCGTAAGCGACACAGATTTTCAACGTCTTCAAACCAGTTAAAACATCAACACAGTTTAAACAAAGTTGCGTTAAGCCAGCCACCCGTTTAGAATGACGAAGCACAACTGTATCAAACCAACCAATTCGCCGTGGACGTCCTGTAACAGTGCCGTATTCGTGGCCTGCTTGACGAATGAAATCACCCGTTTCATCGAATAATTCAGTTGGGAATGGGCCATCACCAACACGTGATGTATAAGCTTTAGCAACCCCGACCACTTCATCAATCCGTGAAGCGCCGACCCCTGAACCAGTTGAAACGCCACCGGCAGGATTTGAAGAAGTTACAAATGGGTAAGTCCCTTGGTCGATATCCAATAAAATACCTTGGGCCCCTTCGAATAAGACGTTGCCCTTTTGATCTAAAACATCATTTAAAACAACAGATGTATCACAAACGTATTGTTTTAATTCTTGACCATATTGGTAGTATTCTTCAAAAATTGAGTCGAAATCTAAAGCTTCAACTTCATAAATCTTTGTAAATAAGGCATTTTTTTCAGCTAAGTTTTGTTTTAATTTAGTTGCAAATAAATCTTTATCTAATAGATCAGCCACACGAATACCACTTCTAGCTGCTTTATCCATATAAGCTGGGCCGATCCCACGATTAGTCGTTCCAATCTTTTGATCACCCTTAGCGGCCTCTTGTAAGCCATCTAGCTTAATGTGATAAGGCAAGATGACGTGGGCCCGATCTGATAATTTCAATTGACTTGTATCTACATTCTTGTCAGCTAAACCACGTAATTCGCCAACGAGTGATTTAGGATTAACCACAACCCCGTTACCGATGACGCTGACCTTATCACTGTTAAAAATCCCAGATGGAATTAATTGTAAATGATAAGTATCTTCGCCTAATTTGATGGTGTGGCCTGCATTGTCTCCACCTTGATAACGAGCGATTGCGTCAGCATTCTGACCTAAAAAGTCGGTGATTTTCCCCTTACCTTCGTCGCCCCATTGTGTTCCAACTACTACTGCAGATGTCATATGAATAAACCCCTTTATTCAAGTTAATTGTCTTAACCTGATATTTAAGTACTAAACTCACAAAAGCTATTGTACCAACTCAGCTATTTGAAATCAACTGAAAACACGAACTTTATTAATAAACACTACCTGATTAACGTTTTAAATCCTAATGATGATTACACAACGTTAATACAGCGCTTTAAACACGAACAATAATTACGGTTTTGACATCCACCAACTTGCCCTCTACAATTAAACCATCTTAATCTTTCAAGGAGTTGCCTAATGCTATATCTCGATAATATCATCACCGCAGCGACGGTTTTTCCGTTTGTCGCAATCGCCCTCACAATTCCGGTTTTAATCTATCATTACCGGCGTTTTGGCGCACTAACCTTTTGGCGAAGCTTAGTGATTTATAGCTTTATCTTCTACTTATTAGCCGCCTACTGTCTCATTATACTCCCCTTACCACCAAAATCAGTCGTCGCTCATTTGACGACCCCGCGTTATAACCTAGTGCCGTTCACTTTTGTCCGCGAATTTATTAACACGACACACTGGGTTTGGAATCAACCGGCAACCTATCTCGCAACGCTTAAACAAGCGGCGACGATTCAACCGCTCTTTAATATCGTTTTAACCATCCCCTTTGGTGTTTACCTTCGTTACTTCTTCCGGACATCATTCAAACAGACCCTATTATTAAGTTTTGGCCTCACATTATTCTTCGAATTAACCCAGCTGTCAGGACTCTATGGTATTTACCCCCGACCATATCGGTTATTCGATGTTGATGATCTACTGCTAAACACGAGTGGCGGACTCATCGGCTTCGGCTTAGCACCCTTATTAACCTATTTCTTGCCGACTCGTGATGCACTTGATCAAGCGGCTTACATCAACGGCCAAAAAGTTGGTTATCTCCGTCGCTTATTAGCACTGGGAATCGATTATTGTCTCTTAACACTGATTGGCATAATTGTTACAGCGATTTGGCGTTTATTAAAACTACCTACTTTTGGCAATGATGTTTTCTACTATTGTTTAGAAAACGGACTCTACTTCGTCTTACTGCCCGTCCTCTGGCGGGGGCAGACACCTGGTAAAGCGCTCTTGAGGTTAAAAATCACCGCCGAAAATGCCATTGCTTGGCGGATATTCAGTCGCCAATTTTTACTGTTCTTTATCATCCTACCTAGTTTCCAATTATGGCGGATCACCATCGATGCCTTGGTTGCTAGCGGCCAAACGCATTTAGATATCTACCTTCTACTAGGCGGTCTGGCTGCCTTACCACCCGTCTTATTCACGGGTAACTTCCTATTATCGTGGCTTTTCAAAAAGCCGCAACTCTTTTATGAGAAGTTAACCAAGACCCAAGAAATGAGTTTGGTTCAACCGCAAGGAGAGCATCCCTTAAAAAATAATTAAAAACACCGCTTAATTCTAAAGGTCTAGCAAATTAAGATACTTTCCCTCTTAAATTAGCTATAATGAAGTTATCTTATATCTGAGAAAGGATTTACGATTATGTTTAATAAACTCAAATACATTCTCCCAATCGTCATGACGGCTATTTTAGGCCTCAGCGCCCACAGCGTTTTTGCCGACAGTAATACCTGGGATAAACCAGTCGCAACACTCGGAACAAGCCTTTTAAGTACGCAAAAATCAGAAACACTCTCGACCCTTCAAAACGCCGCTAACATCACCGATTCTGATGAATTAACGGTCACCGGTTCGACCCTCGTGAAATATCTTGATCAAAATCAACAAACTTTTAACGCGAATTCCAACGTTTATTCTAGTGCGTTAATTCAAAAGAATAATAGCAATACCGGGATTAACGTTAAGATTGTCGATTTTAACGGCAGCAACAATATCACAACAATTACCGCGAACCAATATAAAAATGCGGCATTAACCGCAGGCGTCACTAACGCGACGATCTACGTTACTTCCGCCGTACCAATTGATGGTTCTGGTGCGCTCGCTGGCGTTTACGCCGCTTTCGCGGAAAATGGTGAAACCTTAAATCAATCACAAGTCACCGCCGCTCAAGACGAAATGAGCACCCTCAGTGATATTACCCAGGCTAACAAAGGCACTGACGGCTATACTGATTCACAACTTAACAACGCCGTAACAGGTGCTAAAAAAGACATGGCTAACAAGGGTGATAACCTAACCGTTAACCAAATTACCAACATCGTTAATAATCAATTAGAACAAAATAACCTCACAACAATCATCAATAATAACCAAAAGACACAAATCATTAACTTACTCGTTAAAATTCAAGATTCTGGTGCGCTTAAATCAGATGATTTTAAGAACCAAGCCGGTAAATTAATGGATAACATTCAAAGTAATGCTAAGAATGTCTTCGATAAATTAAACACTGAAAGTAACCGTAACTTCATTCAAAAATTATTCGATAGTATTGGCAACTTCTTTAAAAACCTATTTGGATAATGATTAATACCACACAAAAACGCCTGACGAACTTAATTCGTCAGGCGTTTTTTGATTGTTTATTTAGTGGTTGCTTTTACGGCAACTGTATCAGCTTGGACTGATTGGCCCATATTATTGAACTTCATGTAAGCAACTGCTGGCATGTTCGTAATAATCACCATCATCGCTGTTTGCTTACCAGCTGCAACGATTTGATCAAGATCAACGGTTGCCAGTAAGTCACCATGCTTGATTGTTTGGCCTTCTTCAACAGCGACTTCAAAAGGTGCACCGTTCAATTCAACCGTATCAATCCCCATGTGGACTAAGACTTCCAAACCATTAGTCGTCTTAATACCAATCGCATGCTTCGTTGGGAAAATCGTCATGATTGTCCCATCAACTGGTGCGACAATCTTACCATCAGTTGGCACGACTGCGTAGCCGTCACCTAACATCTTTTGTGCAAAAGTTGGATCATCAACATTTTCAATATCAATCAATTCACCGTTTGCAACTGCGTAAAAGACATCTGTCTCACCTGAGTTAATATCACTATCAACAGGGGCTTCAACTGGTGCAGCAGCTGGTTCTGATGCGCTGGTTGCGATTGGTGTGTTGTGGTTATAAAGTTCTTTCAAGGCATCCGCCACAAATTGAACTTCTGTCCCGATAATAATTTGAATATTGGTTTTGTCTAAGACGTTAATCCCAGCGGCACCAGCTGCCTTGATAGCAGGTTGGTTAACGTTGGCTGTATCTTCTAATTGTAGACGCAAACGGGTCGTACAGTTATCGATTACTTTAATATTGTCTTTACCACCGATTGCAGCGTAGATCCGTTTTGCTTGAATCATGAATTTATCATCAGTAGCATCTGTTTCGACACCGGCAGTATCTTCATCAACAGCATCATCTGCTTCGCGACCCGGTGTCATCAAGTTGAATTTCTTGATGGCAAAGTTGAAACCGAAGTAGTAAATAACTGCCATGACTAAGCCTTCAACCAATAACATCAATGGTTGGTTGGCAACTGGATTTTTTAAACTTAAAACATAATCGACTAAACCAGCACTAAATGCGAAACCGGCTGTCCAGTGGAAGAAAGCAGCGACGGCTAATGAAATCCCTGTGAAAGCTGCATGCAAGACATAAAGTGGCCATGCGACAAACATGAATGAGAATTCAAGTGGTTCTGTCACACCTGTAAAGAATGACGCAAAACCAGCAGCTAACATCAATGAAGCTGTTGCTTTACGACGTTCTGGGCGAGCGTTCTTGTAAATTGCGTAGGCCCCAGCGGGTAACCCAAACATCATGACTGGGAAGAAACCAGCTTGGTACATCCCTGTCTTACCAATCACGGCTGTTCCGTTAGCAAGTGATTTCGCACCGCCCAAGAAGTTACCGATATCGTTAATGTTAGCAACATCAAACCAGAACACTGAGTTCAAGGCGTGATGTAAACCAGTTGGAATCAATAAACGGTTGAAGAAACCGTATAGACCGGCACCAACCCAGCCAAGTTTTGAAATTGCTTCACCAAATGATACTAAAACAGTAAAGACAGCTGGCCAAACAAAGTACAAGATTGCTGAAACAACCATCATTGCTGTTGCGGCCATAATTGGCACCAAACGTTTCCCACTAAAGAAGGAAAGCGCCATTGGCAACTTCACGTTGTGGAAACGATTGTACATTGCAGCTGCAATTAAACCGGCGATAATCCCGATTAAAACATTACCTTCGATTTTACCAAAGGCTGGATTCACCTTAGCGATATCTGATAAACCTTGCATCGCTTGAATTGAGGCAGGTGCTAAAATTGTCTTAGGGACTAAGAAAGCGACTAAACCAGCAAGTGCGGCTGCCCCATCCTGATCCTTAGACATCCCTAGGGCTAGACCAACGGCAAATAATAATGGCAAGTTGTTTAAAATTGCGCCGCCACCAGCTGCTAGGAAAATTGTAAAGACGTTTGCATTTGAATCGCCATTGCCAACCCAGTTAGCAATCCCCATCAAAATTGCGGCTGCTGGTAATACGGCAACAGGCAACATTAATGAACGACCCATTCGTTGTAAGTAATTCTTCATAAGGTGTTCTCCATTCATTCATTTATTTCGTTAACAATATTAAATCATTAATGCAAACGATAAGCAAGCGCTTAATAGTTGGTATAGACCTTTAAGGCCAAGGAATAAAGCGGTTTCTTAATTCAAAAATATTTTGGTCTATACCGTATAACGGCATTAATTATTACCTTAAAATTAAAACGGTTGCAAAAATAATGATTTGACGTATACTGAAGGTACAATTTAATCGCTTTGCACTAGGGGTGTTCTTAGAAGAACTGAGATAGGTTTGTACAACCTGATCCCTTTGAACCTGTAAGTTCAGACTTGCGTAGGAAAGTGCCTTTCTCTATTAAACCAACACCACTTTTCTATGCATTCGTGCATCCAAAAGTGGTTTTTTTGATTTTAAGGGAGGTTTTTTTGCATGTCAAAGACACTGTTAGACCAGATAAAACAAGCTAACCCGATTATCACCAACGTTGCCAACAGCGTCACGGTCGATCAAGTCGCCAACGTTCAAAATATAATCGGTGCATCTCCAATCATGTCTAGTGATCCTGAAGAGGCCCCAGAAATGGTCGCTATTGCGCAGGCACTCAGCATCAATATTGGGACACTATCCGCTGAACCCATTCACCAAATGAAGACTTTAATGGCTGAAGCTTATCGCCAAGCTAAACCAGTCGTCATCGATCCGGTCGCAGTCGGTTCAATTCATTATCGTCAGAAAATTATCGATGAACTCTTAGCATTGGGAACACCCCAAATTATCCGCGGAAATGCGGGCGAAATTGCTTATCTAGCTGGTTTAGACTGGCAAGCTAATGGTATTGATGCAGGCAATGGCGAAATTGATCTCGTAAAAGTTGCTCGAACAGCGGCTAAAAAACAGCAAACAACCATTTTACTTTCAGGTCCAACCGATATCATCACTGATGGTCAACACACGACCAAAGTCGCCAATGGCACGCCACTTTTCCAAGTCCACGTCGGCTCTGGCGATATGCTAACTGGTCTTTGCGCTGCATTTGTCGCCGTTAGTCCTGACAATCCCTATCAAGCGGCCATCGACGCGGCAACGACCTTTGCAGTCGCCGGTCAATTAGTCGCCGAAGCAATGCCAACGCCTTTACCTGGTTCTTTTTACCCACAACTATTAGACTGCTTGTTTAACATCACAGCAGCTGACGTTCAAACCCATGCACAAGTCACGGAGGTCTTAACTCATGAATAATTTCCCACAAGCCTTAACAATCGCCGGTTCAGATAGTGGTGGCGGTGCTGGTATGCAAGCCGACATTAAAACCATCCAAGAACGCGACGTCTTTGCCACCAACGTGGTCGTCGCAATTACGGCCCAAAATACAATTGGCGTTCAAGATAGCTTCCCGCTACCGCTCGAACTAGTCACCAAACAGTTTGAATCGCTCGCAGCCGATTTTAAGATCCGAGCCTGTAAAACAGGCATGCTCGCCGATGCTGAGCACGTCGCCGTCGTTGCCCAAAACCTCCGGCGCTTCGACTTTGGCCCCTTAACACTCGATCCGGTTATGATTGCAAAAGGTGGTGCCTCTCTACTAGCTGACTCCGCCATTGACACCTTACGATCAGAACTCTTACCTTTGGCAACTGTCTTAACACCTAACCTACCAGAAGCAGAAGTTTTAACTGGTCAAAAAATTCAAACAACTGCCGATTTTAAAACCGCCGCAACGCAACTACAAAAAATGGGCGCTAAAAATATCATCATTAAAGGTGGCCATCTCGATAATAGTGACCAAGCCTGTGATTACGTTCTCTACGCAGATGGTAGTGACGACTGGTTAAATACACCACGGATTGCGACCGTTCGCACCCACGGCACTGGTGACACCTTCTCCGCTTGTCTAACCGCCGAGCTAGCTAAACAAGTCCCACTCAAAAAAGCCATTCAGATTAGTAAAGCCTTCATTCAAGCTGCCATTGCTAACCCAATTGCGGTCGGCCACGGTCACGGCCCTACAAATCATTGGGCTTATCAGGAGGTTGAACATGACTAATATTGCCCAGGAAATACTCCAAACTTATTTAGTGGCTGGTACACAAGATACTGGTCGAGAAAACTTTTTACCTATACTTGACCAGGCTTTACAAGCTGGGATTACTTGCTTTCAATTCAGAGATAAGGGCCCAAATAGCTTACCAACTGACGCAATGCGGTCCGACTACGCCAAAAAGGCGCAAGCACTTTGTCGTACTTATCACGTGCCTTTTATTATCGATGATCGCTTAGAATTAGCTTTAGATTTGCAAGCAGACGGACTCCATGTTGGGCAATCTGATCAACCATGGCCTAAAATTGAAGTCGCCAAACAACACGGCCTAATTACCGGGCTATCCTGTCATACTGCTCAAGAAATCCTAAGCAGTCATCAACAACCGGCGCTCGATTATATTGGTGTGGGCCCCATCTTTCCGACGAATTCTAAGGAAGATGCCAAAACACCACTCGGTTTAGCACAACTAAAAACATTCACGCAACTCAGCCAGTTACCGGTTGTTGCAATTGGGGGCATTAGTTTAAAAAACTGCCAACAAGTTGCTGAGACCGGTGTTGCGGGGGCGGCCGTGATTTCTGCTATTACACAGGCTAAAAATATTCCCCAAGCAATCCAACTATTAAACCAACCTTGGCAGAGCTCAGAAGGGAATAATCATGAAAGTTAATCATAATCAATTCCTACTCTGGTTTGGGGCGGCTATTTCAATTGCGGAAATCATCACTGGGACACTCATTGCGCCCCTTGGTCTCGTCAAAGGCAGTCTAGCCATTATCATTGGTCACCTGATTGGTGCCTTTTTATTGCTATTACCGGCTAGTTTTCTCGGTGGCACGCGTCATCAAAACGCGATTGAGTTAACAGCCCCAATTTACGGTAAAATCGGTTTTATCCTCTTTGCGATTTTAAACGTCATTCAATTAATTGGGTGGACTGGCATCATGATTGCTAATGCCGCCCAAGCCATGCAGCAACTCAAGCTGACTCACCTCAGTTATCTGATGAATGCCATTATCGTGGCTGGCTTAATTATTTTCTGGTTGGCAATTAAAACGCAATTCTTTTTCAAGCTAAATAACTCCATCGTATTACTCTTAGTGGTTGCTTGCCTGGGCCTTTTTTGGCAACTCAGTCAATTTGCTGGTCACGCCACTCATCTGAGTGCCAATCCACTGAGCTTTGGGGCCGCCATCGAGCTCAGTATTGCGATGGCCCTTTCTTGGTTACCATTAATTGCGGATTATACCAAGGATTCAAAAAAGCCACTAGCACTCTCTTTATGGAGTACTAGCGGCTACTTTCTTGGTAGTCTAATGATGTTTTTCTTAGGCTTTTTAACCGTTATTACGACTGGCTATACTGATTTTAATCAGTTTCTAGCAACTAGTCGCTTTGGCTTTTTAATTTTATTTATCATCATCTTCTCGACCATTACGACGACCTTTTTGGATGCCTATTCTGCTGGCGTTAATCTCAAAAACCTGTTCCCTAAAATCCGTTATTCAGAAAATGGCTTAGGGATCGTCGTCACATTGATTGGGTTGGGCTTAATCGCTAATCAACAACTCTTCAAATATGAACTCTTTCTCACACTCATTAGCGCAGCCTTCACACCACTCTACACGATTGTCTTCTTCAATTACTTCTACCGTCGATTGCCAATCGCCGTCAACTTTAGTGGTTGGCTTTTAGGAGCAATTGCTTATTATGGCTTGCAGCGCTTTGATTTCCCACTGGGAACAACCATCTTTTTGATGATCTGCCTCTGGTTAATTTTATTCTGTATCGCTCAAGTTGTAGGTCATCGGAAAACTAGTCATTAGCGATTTCTGCAAAATACTGTTCTTTTTCGCGGGCCCAATAATCCTCTTCGGCTTGATCAATTGGTCGTAATACACGGCAGGGATTCCCGACTGCGATAACATTATCCGGAATATCTTTCGTGACCACTGAGCCGGAACCAATCACGACATTGTTGCCAATTGTCACACCCGGATTAACGACCGTATTGCCGCCCAGCCAGACATCGTTGCCAATTGTGATTGGTTTGCCATATTCTAAGTCATCACGACGGCCCTGTGCTGAGATTGGGTGCCCGGCGGTGTATAGACCAACTCGGGGACCAAAGAAAACATTATCACCGATTGTGACTGGCGCGACATCAATAATAATACAATCATAGTTCATATAAACGCGCTGACCGATTGTCGTCTGACACCCATAATCCGTGCGAAACGGTGGTTCAATATATAAATCGGCGCCACTTTGAGCGAATAATTGGTGCGTCAATTCGCGGCGGTAAGCCTGTTGTTCTTCCGTAGTTTGGTTAAAAAGACGCGTTAAAACACGGGCCCGTTTCATATCTGCCCGTAGTTCCGCATCATTTGCACGGTAAATCTGACCGTTAACCATTCGTTCTTTTTCTGTCATTCAAAATCCCCCATTTCCAATGAAAGAGGCCGGGACAAAAGTAATTTTGTCTCCGGCCTCTTTTTGATTTCCAAACTTTGACACTCGACATTAATGCGCAAAGCCAAACCGTTTCAAACGCACTTTTCTTAATCGTGTTTTTTGAAACTGTCTTCTGCGCTTAGCGTCACTCGTTAAACAACTGCTTCCAGCAGTTATTCACCGAGCTGTGCTAATGCTCAAAGCCAAACCGTTTCAAACGCACTTTTTTTAATCGTGTTTTTTGAAACTGTCTTCTGTGCTTAGCGTCACTCGTTAAACAACTGCTTCCAGCAGTTATTCACCGAGCTGTGCTAATGCTCAAAGCCAAACCGTTTCAAACGCACTTTTTTAATTTACCAAATTGTGACGCGTTTATCCGGTGCTAAATACATCTTGTCTGCTGATTGAACATCAAAAGTAGTGTAGAAATCCGCTAGATTTTGAACTTGGACGTTCGCCCGAAAGGCATTTGGTGCGTGGACATCGATATTTAATAGTAATTGTTGATATTGTTGTGTGGCTTTCATCCGCCAAATTGTTGCCCAGTTAACGAAGAAGGCTTCCAAATCAACATCATCTTCACCTTTAGCCGCTTCTAGCGCACAGCTTAAGCCACCAGCATCAGCAATGTTTTCCGAAACAGTTAGCTTGCCATTCACCTTTTGATCAGCAAATGCTAAGCCATCAAATTCGGTAATCATTGCTTGTGATAGCGTCTTGAAATGATCTAAGTCAGTTGCTTGCCACCAATTATGCAAGTTCCCGAATTCATCGAACTGTGCACCATTGTTATCAAAAGCATGTGAAATTTCGTGGGCAATAACCGCTCCAATCCCACCATAATTAGCACTACTGCTTTGTTGCAAACTATAAAATGGGGCTTGTAAAATAGCTGCCGGGAACACAATCACGTTTTTAGAAGGTGAATAGTAGGCGTTGACTGTCGCCGCGCCCATTTCCCATTTTGCACGATCGACTGGTTGGGTTAATTTAGCAAAGTTTTCCGTTTCAATCGTCCGAATGAAATCAGCCGTATTTTCAAATAACGTGCCATCATCAGCTTGGGATACAGTCACCAATTTTTCAAAGATGGGTGCAATCTTTTCAGGATAGCCAACATGAATCCCTAAATGATTAAGCTTCACAATCGCTTTTTCGCGGGTTTCTGCGGTCAGCCAATCATTTTGTTCGAGGCGGTTTTGATAGACACCAATCATCTTTTTCACCATGGCTTCGACATCCGCCTTGGCAGTTGCCCCGAAGTAACGGCGGCCATAGTAATCCCCAACGACTTGATTAAACATGCCGAGGGCTAAGTAATAGGCACTCTTTTGTTGCGGTTTTGCTTCCTTGCTACCGGATAATGCGCGACTATAAATTGAACTAATCTGGCGCATTTCTTCGTTCAAGTAGCCACTCCAATCACGAATAGTCATCACAAGTAACCAAGCCTTAAATTGGTCAAAATGATCATCATTAACCAACTCGTTGAGTTGTTCAAAATAAGCTGGTTCAGTCACGATAATTTTATCTGGTTGCACTGGTAAAATGCGGCTGAAGAGCTTTTGAAAATCAATCGTTTGTTGTTGTGCGATAAAGTCGCTTAGTGGTTTAGGATTATACAACTTTGCATAATCCGCAGCTTCTTCGGCGCTCTTCACAAATGGTGCGAGTGAGCGATCAAAAGCCAACGCGTCTTTAACGGTCTTAGTCGCGACAACCGGTGCGAAGCCCACCTTTTGCAACAGTTGGACCATCATGTCGGTAAAGACTGCTAATAATTGTTCAGCGCTTTGGTTACCATCCTCGTAGTACGTTTTATCAGGTAAAATTAGACTCCCCGCTTCAGCGTAGAGCGCGTGGTGTGCCGTATCTTTCATATCGGCATCTACTGACAAGCCAAAAGGTGTTGGTAGGCCTGATAATACCCAGTCTGCCAAGCCTTGATTGTATTCTGTTAAATTGTTAATTGAGCGAACCCGTGCAATAAACGGTAAAATCGGATTAATCCCGAGTTCATCACGTGTTTTAAAGTCGGCCGCTAGGGCATAATAATCTAAAAAGTGTTGTAATAACGCATTATCCGTTTGTTTAAGTTGCTTAAAATCGGTCATTAATTGTTGATCGATTTCATCCACCAGGGCCACAAAGCCACCGGTTGCTGGTTTATCAGCTGGAATTTCGGCTGTTTTTAACCATTCTTGATTCACTGCCGTGTAAAAATCATCTTGCATTCGAACGTTTGTCATTGTCATCCTCCTCAATCAGATTCTAATTCAATTCTACCATTGATGCCCTACTTTCCGGTAGTCTAAGCGCTTTAATTATTGATAACGATTGCAATCAAAAACGGTCGGCATCTTCTTTTAGAATGATGCCAACCGTTTTTTTATTTTTGCTTTTCCGCTTTCAGCATTGCAAATGACCGCATAAATGAGCGCATCACGCCCTTGTCTGAATAGACCAAAATGTTCATACGATAGATAATCAGCGCCAAATAGGTGAGCCCCATCAATGTGATAATCGCTAAGCCAAGACCCAGCGCTGCTGCGGTCGCACTTAAATCGCCACTAGCAAAACGCACCGGTAACATGATTTGCGAAAAGAGCGGTACATAACTCAGGCCTTTTAAAAAGCCGATATCCGAGCGCGTCGTTAAGATAAACCCGCACATATAACTGATTGTACTGAGGATTAATAACGGTGAAATGGCTTGTTGCACCTGATCCATTCGCGAAACGACAGACCCTAGCATTGCTGCAATCACTGTGTAGAGTAAAACGCCGACAATTAGGAAACTAATCGCATACCAAACCGGTGGTGTCCAGAGGTTCGGTCCGACTTGCTTTAAAATCGCCGATAATGGTAATTGTTGTTTTAAGTAGTGATAACCCACCACTCCAATTAGGATGTAAAAGACAATCTGAGTTAAAACTAACGCTAATACAGCGGCAATTTTAGCGAAGAATTGAGTTGTCGCCGAGACACTTGAGAGAATGATTTCCATAATACGCGAGCCTTTTTCAGTCGCAATTTCCTGTGCGATAATCCCCGCGTAATTAACGATGAAGACAAACATTAAGACTGTAATCGCTAATGAAATGCCTTCTCCCACTTGTTTTTGATTAGATTGATCAATTTTTTGTTGCCCAGCTTCAAACTGAACGGTCACGGCTTTGATCGTCATCGGTGTCGTTAACTTTTGAATTTGGTCCGCCGGGACGTTAGCTTGCCGCGCAAGGGTCACAATATTCATTTCATTCAACTGATTTTGAATGCCACTCGGATCAAAATCACGACTATCTTTCCGTTCAAAATATTGGCTATTGCCTTGCTGAATGATTAAATAACCATCAATTTTTTCTTGTTTCAACGCTTGAGCTGCTTGCGGTTGCGTCTTAATTTGCGTATCGATGACGTAATCTTGCCCTCTCATTTGTTGCAAGGCTGCTTGTTCAGCTGGTTGTTGACTGAGAACCGCAATCTTAGCTGGTTCGGTGGATTGGTCCATCAATTTGCCAATCCCTAGGACGACCCCTAATAGAATAATTGGCATAATAATCATGATGATATAGGCCGGACTTTTGATATTTTTAAAGAAAACCTGTTTAAAAATAATCTTAAATTTAGTCATGTTGCTCACCCACTTTCAATCTAAATATTTCGTCTAGACTAGGCGCTTGTTGACTAAATTCTGGAATATAACCGGCTTGCGTCGCGCGTTCGAAAATCTCTTTGCCAACCGCTTCGTCAGCTAGCGTCAATTCAAACTGGTGACCGTGGCGTGTTACACGTGAAACACCTTCAATTTGTTCCAATTCAGATTGCGTTAACGGTGATTCTAAGAAGAGTTTCGTGCGGCCAAACTGTGCTCGTACTTCATCGACACTTCCGGATAACACGACTTGCCCATTGCGCAACATGACAATCCGGTCACTAATCTTGGCAACATTCGTCATATCATGACTCGAAAAAATAATTGCCGAGCCTTGCGACTTCAACCATAAAATACCATCTTCTAATAAACCAGCATTCACAGGATCCAACCCACTGAATGGTTCATCCAAAATAATGAGCGCTGGTTTATGAATTAAGGTCGCAATCAGTTGCACCTTTTGTTGATTGCCCTTGGATAAATCCTTAATCTTATCAGTACGTTGGCCCTTAACAGCAAACCGTGCTAACCACTCGTCAATTTGTGGTTTAATTTCCGCCGCGGTCCGCCCGCGTAACTGCGCAAAATATAAAATTTGTTGTTCAACGGTCATCTTAGGATAGAGGCCCCGTTCTTCTGGCAGGTAACCTAATTGATCGTAGTCACGACTGGTAAATGCATGCCCTTGCCACAAAATCGTCCCGCTATCCGGTGTTAAAAAATTCAATATCATTCTAAAAGTGGTCGTCTTACCAGCACCATTTTGCCCAATGAGCCCCAATATTTCGCCAGGTTGAACGGTAAATGATACATCATCAACAGCTTTCATCGCCCCAAAACTTTTTTCAAGATGCGTTAACGTTAGCATATTACTGCCTCCTCAACATTTATTAACCACTTTAACTATACAATATCCCTTACGAAAACGCATTATTATTATTTACCATAAAAAAAGAGTCACCAACAAAAATCGGCGACTCCTAAATAATCATTATTGAATTTCAATTTGGCTTGTTGATTGTGTATCTTCAGCCATTTTTGGTAAGACTAATTGCAAAACGCCGTCCTCATATTTCGCGCTAATTCCTTGGCGATCAACTTCTGGTAAATAATATTGACGACTGAAGCGACCATAGTGACGTTCACTTTGAATCAAGTTTCCTTCTGAGTCGCTGTGATCGTTAAAACTATCCCGTTTTGCACTAATCTTTAACGTGTTGTTTTGATAATCGACGTGGATGTCTTGCTTGTTGAGCCCAGGTAAATCAACCGTTAATTGATAATCCTTGTCAGTCTCCTTCACGTCTGTTTTCAACAAGTTGTCAGTTTCAGGCGACATTGCAAAGAATTGTTTGCCGAAATTCTTGAAAAAGTCATCACCTACTAAACTGTCTAACCAATCTTGACGACGATCCATTAATTCGTTTGCCATCTCTAAAACTTCCTTTCTTTATCTTAATTACAATTCTATTTTAACGCGTTAGTCGTCTAATGCAAGTAATTAGCACTCTTTTATCGCGAGTGCTAACGCAAAATAGTTAACCGCCCTAATTTAGCATTTTAATTCCCGCCTTAAGCGTTTTATGCTATACTTAAGGTTCCAAAAATACTCGGAGGTAGATTCATATGAAAATTGTTGTCTTAGCGGGCGGTCGTAGTACTGAACGTAACGTTTCACTAACGTCCGGACACAAGATTACCCATGCACTACAAACAAAAGGCCATGATGTTGCCTTTGTCGATCTTTTTTTAGGGAATGAATTGAAAGATGGTGCCACAATTGACTCTCTTTATTCATCTGATCCCGTTGAAAAAGATTATGACATTGATGATGAAGTTTTAACAGATGACGACATCAATAAACTTCGCGAAGATGGTTCAACACAACTATTTGGTCCGAATGTCTTAGAAATTTGTAAAACTGCTGATATCGTATTCCTCGCACTACATGGTGGCGATGGCGAAAACGGTAAAGTTCAAGCGGTTCTCGATGTCTTTGAAATTCCTTATACTGGTAGTGACACATTAGCTGCTGGTATTACTATGAGCAAAAAAGTTTCTAAAGAAATCTTACTCTTCAACAACATTCCAACAGCACGTTTTGTCGCTGCTTATCGTCATCAACCAATGCCAGAAATGCCATTTGAATACCCTGTTGTGGTTAAACCAAGTAATGGTGGTTCAAGTGTTGGGACACATATCGTCCACAACGAAGCTGAATTAAAACCAGCTGTCGAAGACGCTTTGCGTTTTGATAACGAAGCCTTGATCGAAGAATTCATCAAGGGTCGCGAATTCTCACTGGGTGTCATTAACGAACAACCATTACCAGCCATTGAAATTGAAGTCAATGACGGTTGGTATGACTTTGAACACAAATTCGTAACAGGTAACACGACGAAATTCGTCACACCACCTAACAACTTACCAGATGATGTTCACGAAGCCATGAAACAAATGGCGCTTGATGCCATGCACGCGCTTGGTTTAACCAACTACGCCCGCATCGATTTCTTCTGGAGTCCTGAAACTGGCTTATACGTCATCGAAGGCAATACATTACCTGGTATGACACCATTATCATTAATTCCTCAAGAAGCAGAAGTTCTTGGTATTAGCTACCCTGATTTATGCGAAATGATTGTGAATGGTAAATTAGCTTTACTTAATGAAAAATAATAAGTTTCTAAAAAAAAACGATAAGCCCTCAGGCTTATCGTTTTTTATTATTAAATACTAGTGGTACCCCCGCTTAATCCTAATCTAATTATTCCTCTTTAGGAACTAAGATTCAAAGAAGATTAGAATCGGCACATCTAGCTGATCGTGTAGCAACTGAATTTCCTTGACGGTAAACGGAATTTTACCGCGAATCTTACGGTTAGCAGTTGTTAACGTTTTATTTAAAACATCAGCAACTTCCTGCTGCTTGATGTCATGACTCTTTAAATATCCTGATAGCACGAAAAGTTTTTCTGCCAAATTTGGCACCCCCAAATGAATATTCTCAAACTTTGCTCCACATTAGGAATATTACGTCATCTAGATAAACTTGTCAATTAACGATTTTGTACGAAAGTGTTAACTTTTTAGCGTATTTTGTCATATACTTAGTACTATAGTTTTTATTGCGAGTAAGAAGGTGAATTTAATGTTTGGACAACTATTACATGATAAGCGGGTTTCACGGAATCTTACGATGCGGCAGCTAGCCGATTTATTAACGCAAAAATACAATATTAAGGTCAGTAGCTCCATGATTTTCCGCTGGGAAAAAGGCGCTGCCCCTTCATTAAAAGCGTTGTTCATCGTCGCAACTGAATTACAGGTTGATCTCAATCAGCTCGCCATCATGATTGTCGACAGTAACTTAACCCGCCCCGAAACTCTTTCATAAATCAACAGTACTTTAAACCAATTAAAAAGGACTCGGCTAAATGCCGGGTCCTTTTTTTATTTCGTTTTAATTGTTTTAACCCCTAAGACGTCCAAGAAGAACGTGAAAATTGGTAACCCAACAATCAAGCCCCACGTGCCTAAGAAACGTTCAGCGACAAAGAGAACGACAAAAGTGAAAAAAATTGGTAGTTGTGTCTTGCTCGACATAAAGCGCGGATTCAAGACATAAGCTTCTAGCGCGTGAATGACGGTAATCATCACCAGAATATAAATCACATACTGCACACCACCCACTGAAAAAGCGATGATACATAGTGGAATACATGACAGAATCACACCCGCCACTGGGACCATTGATAATAAGAAAATCATAATTGCCAAACTCGGAATATTAGGCATCTTCATCACCGTCAATGTGATCGTTGTGAGGACCGTATTAACGACCGCGATAAAGATTTGCGCTTCAATCACAACACCAAAAGTGTTCACGAATTTTTTAGCAAAGTAAGCAATATCTTGGAAAAGCCAACCGTAGGTACTCTTTAAGAAGAGCCCACCAAATTGTGGTAACTTATCCAGTTCAATCGTATAAAAGAAACTGAGAATAAACGACAAGACAATCGTCACGCCCATCGTACCAATCCCGGTAATATAGTTAACCAAGGTTGAAACACCATGCTTTAACTGGTCGGTCAAATTAAACTGTTTCATGTATTGGCTGATCAGTTGCATGAATTTATTGGCATCAAAGGATGGACTCTGGTAAAAATTATAAACACTTTCACCTAATTTAATCGTTTGTTTAGCGATTTGTGGCACATAAATGGTTACCCCGAGATAGACCAATAAAATCACTAAAATGTAGAGTGGTACAACCACCGCGGCTGGTGGTATCCGAACATAACGCTGCACGTGGCGCACCAATTGGGTAACTAAAAAAGTAAAGATGAACGTCAACAAGATGATATTCATCATTGAACGAACCGCAAAAATAACACCAATCATCCCCATTAGAACTACTAGGCGCCGTAATTGTTCGTTCGCTACAAATCGTTGGTATAAAGTCACACGTTTTCCTCCCTAATCTAAAACATATCATCATTTTACAACACTTCGCGTTAATTGAATAATGAAAAATCTAACCTTACATAAGTGTTATGACTTACATAATTTTTAAAATAAACGTATACTAGTTTGGTATTAAAAATTTTTTCCTAGAAAGGATTTTCGGAATGTTAGAAAAAACTTTTTATAAGAAACTACTACAACACTCTTTTGATTTTCCAGTCGCCGTCCACTTTTGGGATGGTAGTACTGACGTCTACGGAACCGGAGAGCCTGAAATAGCAATTACTTTTAAAAAACTCATCCCCATCAAATCACTAACCAGCAACGCCTCATTAGCCTTAGGGGAAGCCTATATGGCAGGCGATATTGAGGTGACAGGCAAAGGTGACGCACCACTTCAAAAACTACTGACAGCCGCTTATAACAGCTCAGAGAGTTTTATGCGCAGTCACAGTTACATTCACTTTTTACCTAAACAATCACATTCAGAAAAAGCTAGCAAAAAGGATATCCAAAGTCACTACGACTTAGGAAATGATTTCTACCAACTTTGGCTAGATAAAACCATGACTTATTCTTGTGCTTATTTCGAACAACCAACAGATGATTTAGAAACTGCTCAAATCAACAAAGTGCACCATATTCTACAAAAACTCAATCCACAACCTAATCGGACATTGCTCGATATCGGCTGTGGCTGGGGCACATTGATGTTAACCGCCGCTAAGGAATATCACTTAAAAGTTGTCGGCATTACTTTAAGCCAAGAACAATATAATTTTGTTCAACAACGAATTGACGAAGAAGGCCTCAGTGACGTTGCGTCCGTTGAACTTGTCGATTATCGTGAATTAAAACACGCCCCATTTGATTACATTACAAGTGTCGGCATGTTCGAACATGTTGGTCAAGAAAACTTGGCTGAATACTTCAAAGATGTTGCGGATTACTTAACAGACGATGGCGTGGCCCTTATTCACGGCATTACGCGTCAACAAGGCGGCGCCAAGAACGCCTGGATCAACAAGTATATCTTCCCAGGTGGCTATGTGCCAGGCTTGGTTGAAAATACGCAACACATTGTCGATGCCGGTTTACAAATCGCTGATATGGAACCTTTACGTCGGCACTATCAAAAGACGTTGGAAATTTGGGATGCCAATTTCAACGCACACCGTGATGAAATCCAACAACAAACGAGTCTTGAATTCGTGAGAATGTGGGATCTCTATCTCCAAGCTTGTGCCTCATCTTTTGAATCTGGTAATATCGATGTTATTCAATACCTCGTTTCTAAAGGCGCTAGCGCCCGTGATTTACCAATGACACGTGCTTATATGTATAACGTCTAAAATAAAAGTGTGTGCTATCACACATTTTATCCAATCAAAAAGTCGCTATGAACAATTGCTTGTTCACGGCGACTTTTTTTGTCTTCAGTTATTTTTTTAAAAGTGCTTCAGCTTTAGTCCGTACTTCTGAATCGCTCATGCTGAGGTAAGGTTTCATTGCGGCAACTGTTTGATCCGTATTGTGACCATTTGATTCCATGTAGTGGTCCCATAATGCTTCTCTCACGATTGTTGCATCGTCGCTCCAGTCAAATGCCTCTGACATCTTCATATCTAAAACCAATGTTGCTGTACCTACTGCCATTGCAAAAGCCTCCTAAATATTTCTTATTACACTTTCTATATTAGTCCCTTTTTCAAAAAGTGTACCAAAATACGCACTTTTATTTTTAAAAGAGGTTCGCAAGGCCCATCATAACGACCTGACTGCTCATCACAAGCAATAGCAAGTGAACAATAATTTCAAATAGGATGACCGTGTAAAATTGATCGAAGCCCGCCATTGGTTGACGGATTAGACTGACGACAATTGCCATATTCACCCAGAGATAACTCAACACCAGTAAGATGACAACTAACCACAGCGCCATCAAGCCAGCCATAAAAGTAACCAACAAGGCCGCCATCGTTAGCAATAAGACGAAGCTCCCGTAAGCACTGATTTCAGTTAAATAGCGGTCAAAACGCAAATTTTTTTGTTTTAAAAGATACCGTTTCAGTAAGTACCCGGTTCCCACCAGAACTAATAAGCCACCCAGTTGGATTAAAAAGAGGCGTAATTCAAGCGGCCATAAAGCCACTGGCTGGCGTAAGATAACTTGCGTGCCAGTGACACCGGCCACGGCCCCGACTTGTTCGGACCAGCCCGCCATCAATAAACTAATCGTCGCCGTATTAACCAGCAATAAGATGGCAAAAGTTACCCAGCCAAATTGGGGATTAACCCACTGCCATGGTGTTTGTAGGGGTTGCCGCCAACTCGCCTGTAAAAATTGGTGATACTTGAGTGCGGTTGGTTTGGCTTGAGTCGTTTCGTGATTGATTGCAGCCGCACCGCAATTTGGACACTGCTGCAGCTTGCGACCATATTTAATATGACATTGTGGACATTCTAGCATAGTCTTGCCTCCTGATAATCCTATTCTAATCGAAAAAGCACCCAAAACAAAATAAAACTTGTTTGGGTGCTTTTAGCTTTTTAACTTAACGGACAACCATTACTGAGCTAGAGGCATATTTAGATAAGTAGCTCGCATGTGTACCGATTAAGTGTTTTGAAGGTTTTGTTTTCGAACCACAGATGACAAGATCTGGTTTGAATTCAGGAATGATTTCTTCAACAATCACGTGGCCTGGATTGCCTTCACCAAGAATTGGTGTCACTTCTTGCACCCCAAATTCTTGCGCCTTTTGAACGAAGATGTCTAGGTCTGCGGCAATTTCTTCCCGTCGTTTAGCGACCACGTTTGGTGAGAGTGATTGATAGATATTTAAATCGCCGGTTTCTAAGATGCTGACAATCCCCATTGGAATTTGGTACATCTTAGCGACGGTACAAGCGTAATTAAAAGCGCGTTTTGATGACGTTGGATCATCATCATCAATTGCGATTAATAGTTTTTGGTAGTGCATTGAAGTGACTTCAATGTTTAAAGGTTGTTTTTCTGTCATTTTAAAAGACTCCTTTATTTTTCGATGACGAGTGCTTCTTTAGTATGCACAAGTTGGGTAATCAATTGGTTGACCGGCGTTGGGATGCCACGTTCTTGGCCCTTGCGCGCAACGTAGCCGTTTAAGTAGTCAATTTCAGTTAAACGATGGTGTTGGATTAAATCTTGGTGCATTGATGGATAATGTTCACCAGCTTGGGTGGGATCAAATAATTGATCGATATGCGCAATCGTTGTTGGCACATCCAAATCAACCGCTTCGGTCGCTGCCACTGCTGAAAATTCAGCCACAATCGAAGCCAGTAATGAGTTGACCTGACTCGTCCGACCGAGTTGGGCAATGTTACAATCCAATAAAGCACAGAGGCTATTCAAGGTGCCATTCACACAAGCTTTGCGCCAAATTGAAAACAAGACATCAGCACTATAGGTCGCATGTAATCCTGCAGCACTCAACATCGCGACTAATTCTTCAGCAGCACCTTTAGCTTCTGGCGCCACGTTTTGAAGTTCAACACTGCCGGAACCACTAAGGCTAATTTCACCGGGACCGGTTAAACCAGCAGTCCACAACGTAATGCCGACGAAAATATTATGTTTGGGTAAGTAGCGTTCGATTGTTTCGGGATGACCCAAGCCATTTAATAAACAAACGACCTTCGTCTTCTCACCAATCAGCGGTTTAATCGATTGGAGCATCGCCCCTAGTTGCATCGATTTCGTGAAGATGATAATCACATCTTGAACGTCTTTAATCGCTGTGGGTAAGGCTGCTGGAATCTGAACGTGTTGCACGTCTTGCCCCGCAATCGCCACCGTTAAACCCTTGGTATTAATTGCCTGAACATGTTCGACCCAGTTGTCTAGTAAGACGACATCGTTCCCGGCTGCTTGTAGCATGTAGCCAAAACGGCTGCCCATTGCACCAGAACCGGCAATTGCAATTTTTGTCATTTATTCAACAGCTCCTCAACTCTTATTTACTGTTTAATCATGCCATATTTTCTGCTTTTTTTCACTAGAAACCGCTTAATTTATGATAAATAAAAAAAGAGTGTGCTATCAGTCGGGGATATCCTGAGGATTAACAAAGAATGGTGAATGATTGCACCAGCAATCGTTTACCATTCGACGTTAACCACAAGGATATGACTGATAGCACACGTTTAGCAACTATCGGGTATTAAAAAAGTTGGGCCAAAAGTGATTTTTGGCCCAACTCCGTTTGTATGCTATTGATTTACTTGCCAGTTCGCAATATTTTGAGCAGCAAGTGCCAAACTCAAGACAGCATCCTTAGAAAGGTCCGCTTGAATGAGGTTATGTTTAACAGTGGCCGCAACAGCGCCAATCACGGCTAAGCCGTAAGTGAGGACTTCTAAGTCGCGTTTCACTAAGTATTGATCTTCATAAACAGCTTCGTGACTGTATTCAAAGTTAACTTTGTTATCGGCTAAAATGCCATCAACGTGGGTTACCATGATCCGGTCAGTAACATCCATCAATAATTTACGGTCATCTGATAAGGTTAATTTATGGTCTGATTCGGATTGATAGTAAGTTTCTTCTGTAATATCCAAGTATTTTGCTACTGGATTATTCAAAACACCAAAACCATCTAATACTGCAAAAATTTCTGAAACATTGAGGCTAACTTTACGATCAATAATTGCCGTCATGTTTTCTTCTAACCAATCCGCTAATTGGCGAACGTTATCTTGTGCCATTTTTGTGTACTCCTTTAAATTATCTAAAATAGACTTTTAATCTTCCCTATCATCATACACCATCCGCGATTTAAGGGACAGTCTATCCCTTCAGATGCTGGGGATGATCGTCAATTAAACCCGCACCTTGCAAGTAAGAATAAACCGTCACTGGACCAACGAATTGGAAGCCCCGACACTTCATATCCCGGCTCACTGCAACCGATAATGCTGATTGTGCAGGGACGTCTGCCCACGTTTTTGGTCGATTAACGATTGGTTGCCCGTCAACAAAAGCCCACAGATAGTGCGCAAAACTTTCCTGTTCTTGTTGAATTGCTAAAACAACTTGCGCATTATTCACCGTTGCTGCTAGCTTACGCCGGTTGCGAATGATCGCTGGATTTTGTAATAAACGGTCAATATCAGTCGTCGTCATTTGCGCGACTTTTTGAATCTCAAACTGGTAAAAAGCAGTTCTAAAAGCCGCCCGTTTTGCCAGCACCGTTTGCCAACTCAAACCCGCTTGGTAGGTTTCCAAACACAACAATTCAAATAAGCGCTGGTCATCGTGTTCCGGTTGGCCCCATTCTTGTTCGTAGTAAGTTAACAGCTCTGCTGTCGCATTCATCCAATTATCGCTTGCCATGTTCATCGACTCCCTTCTACATTAAAGTACGTTAAAAAGCCACGACAACTTGTGCTGTCATGGCTTTTTTGATTACTTAAAATTATTTTTTGTAGGGATTGTTATTGACGTCAGTCTTCACAATCAACACGTCACAAATCGCTGTCCGGTTAACGTATTCTGTGACAGAACCCATTAACATCCGTTCAACAGCGTTCAAACCGGTTGAACCCATCATAATTAAATCTGTTTTGTATTCTGATGGGAAATCACGTGCGATGACATTCTTCGGATTGCCAAAACGGACGTGAATTTCAACGTCCATCAAATTATCATTGGTTTGAATATCATATTTCAAACTATTGAGATAATTTTGTGCGTCTTCTGAGATTTGGAAAATAGCATCTCCAGAAAGCATGCCGCTATAACTCCCTGCATATTGTTTCGTATCTAATACATTTAAAATATCTACTTGAGCGTGATTCATCTTAGCCACTTGAACTGCCTTATTAAGGGCTAATTCAGCTTCTTCGGAACCATCAACTGGTACTAATATTCTCTTATATTCTTGAACCATGCTGTTCATCTCACTTTCTCTTTATGCACAATGTCACAATGATACTACATTAAGAATATACCGCTTTCGCGGACAATTCAAGCAAAAAGAATAGCGTTTTCTTAAGTGTACCCTTTAAAAATAATCCTTCTTCTTCAGCCACCAGCCAACCAAGGCACTCACAATTCCCGATAAGCCCAATAGCAGGATAAACCCCTTACCACTATGCGTTAGCGGCACTGGCACATTCATCCCCCAGAAACCACCAATAATGGTCGGGACCGTTAAAACAATCGAAATCGACGTCAACGTCTTCATGATGTTATTCAAACGATTGGAAATGATATCTGATAATAAATCACTTAATTGTTCTAACAAAGCGCGATAAGTCGTAATCGCCTTATCTGATTTAGCAAACTGTAAATCGATGCGGTAAAGACGATCTTTTTGATCAGCCACTTCTTCAAATAACGCCGCCTCTTTAATCTGCGGTAAGCTCTGCTGATTACTTTTTAAACCCAAATCCAAGTAAACGACACTCTTTTTAAGTGCTTTGAGTGCGTATAAAATTTGATTCCGCGTCGAAATATGGACGTTTTTCTCCAACTGATGAATCTGTTGGGCGACCACATCTAAGGCGGTCAAATAACGTTGGTAAATCAACGAGATACTCTGTAACACAATGCTTTCGACCTGTTGATCAGTTCCCGTAATCCGTTGCATCTCGGCCACCAATTCACTTTGTTGGTGTCCAACTGTCAGTAAGGTTTGCCCACTGATGATAAATGAAAACGGCCGCGTAATGTATTCAGCATGTTTTTCAGAATCATGGGTTTTGACCGGCACTAACAGACAGATATGACTAAGTATTTCACCCGTTTCCGTCGTAAACGTTTCATACCGGGCCACTTCATTGATATCTTGGGCGACCTCAAACAACATGCGCGGCAAATGGTACTTCCGCGCAAAATGCTGCATTTCATGCTTGCTAGGATCTTCAAAGTGAATCCAATTGGCTGCTTTTTCCGAGCGGTTTTCGTGAATCTCACCGGTCGTCTGTATTTCGAAATAGGTAATCATTTATCCGTCTCCGCCCTTTTCTTCTTATCATACGAGCTTTCCTACACGCTTGACAAGTAACAGTCATGCTAATAGTAAATATGCTACAATAAATCTATACGAAAATAGGGAGGTTTTAGAGATGACACAACGGATTTTACCACTCGAAAAAGGCCATAACTTTAGAGAATTAGGTGGCTATCAAACGACTGATGGCCGCACGCTTAAATGGCATAAATTACTGCGCTCAGCCAACTTAGCCCACCTCACTGATGCGGATTTAAACTATCTTGATCAATACGGTTTGCGCTATGATATTGACTTGCGTTCTGAAGATGAAAAAGCCAAAGCGCCCGATCGACTACCCGCTAATGCAACTTACGAATTCCTCCCTATTTTTGCCGTTGATGAAACAGCCAATTCAGCGAGTCAGGATGAACTCTATCAACTCTTTAGCAAGGACCCACTCAGCGGCCACACCCGGATGCAAAAGGTTTATGACAATTTGATTAATCAGCCCCATTCTAAGCAAGCTTACCGCCGCTTTTTTGAATTACTGCTCGCCAACGATCAAGATCATCAAACAACTCTTTTCCACTGTACGGCTGGCAAAGATCGGACCGGCATGGCCGCTGTCTTCTTACTCAGTGCCCTTAATGTGCCCGCAGAGACGATCCAAGCTGATTACCTGCTCACTAACCTCGCATCGGCTGATTTTGTGCAGAAGTCCTTACAGCGCCTCCAACAAAAGACGGCCGATCAAGGCATTTACCAAAGCGTTCAATCCTTATTGACCGTTCACTTGGATTATCTTCAAACCGCACAAATGGCGATTCGCCAAGAATCCGGCACAATTCAAAATTACCTCAAGACTGAATTACAACTAACCAATCATGATTTAACTGACTTACAAAAAATTTACTTAATGTAACCGAAACAAATAAGGAGTCCCATTATGCCAACTTTAAAAGAACAAGTCATCGCGGCCAGTCGAGAAATTGGCATCGATAAAATTGGCTTTACCTCAGCGGCGCCTTTTGACTATTTAGAGGCCAGCTTAATCGAACAAAAGAAAAACGGTCATTCTAGCGGTTTTGAACACAAGGTGCTGGAAGAACGCCTCTATCCCGAATTGATTTTTGACCAACCCAAATCAATTATCGCTATCGCGCTTGCTTACCCAACCAAAATTCACAACAAACCCGCCAGAACAGGTGCCAAACGCGGTAGTTTTGCACGGGCTTCTTGGGGCATTGATTACCACGATATCTTACGGGACAAGATGGCCCAATTGATCGACGCGATCAAAGAACTTGCCGATGAGGATGATGAAGTCACTTTCAAACCAATGGTTGATACAGGCGAATTAAGTGACGTCGCCGTTGCACAACGCGCCGGCCTTGGTTTTATCGGCCTCAACGGATTATTGATTACCCCTGAATTCGGGTCTTTCGTCTATCTCGGCGAAATCATTACCAACATTCCGTTTGAACCTGATACCCCTATGGCCAACCAATGTGGCAGCTGTACCCGCTGTATCGATTATTGTCCACCTAGCGCCCTATTAGGTGACGGTCGGTTAAATGCGACACGGTGCCTTTCTTATCAAACGCAAACAAAAGGCTTTATGCCAGAAGAATTTCGCCCTAAAATCCGGAGCGTGATTTATGGCTGCGATATTTGCCAACAAGTTTGTCCCTTTAATAAAGGCAAGGACTTCCACTTCCATCCTGACATGGAACCCGATCCAGAAGTAGTGATGCCAGAATTACAACCATTGCTAACAATCAGCAATAAAGAATTCAAAGTTAAATTCGGTCACTTATCTGGTTCGTGGCGAGGGAAGAAACCAATCCAGCGCAACGCCATTATCGCGCTTGCCAACGTCAAAGATCGAACTGCGATTCCCCAGTTATTGCAATTAATCGATAACGATCCCCGACCCGTTATTCGCGGGACTGCGGCGTGGGCACTAGGCCAATTGGTCAGAGATGTCACGCCTGAGATGTTAGACTTCTTGCAACAATCCGCTGATAAAGAAGAAGAACCTGAAGCCCAAGTCGAGTTTCACAAAGCATTATTAATTCTCAATGAACGTTTTGAAGAGAGGTAGGCACCATAGCACATGCAAAATAAGCAACAACAGACGCAACTCACACAACCATTGATTCTTTTAATGGCTTTTATCACGGGGGTTGCGGTTTCTAATCTATATTATATTCAACCGATTCAATCCCTGGTGGCCCAAACCTTCCACGTTAACACTGGCGCCATTGGCACGGTCGCGATGTTAACTCAAGTCGGTTATGCCCTCGGCTTATTATTAATCGTCCCTTTTGGCGATGTCATGAGTCGTTACCATTTAATCATTCGGATGCTGATTTTATCGCTACTCTCTTTGTTAGTCGCATTTTTAGCGCCGAACTTCATCTTATTCGCACTTTCCGGCTTACTGATTGGCTTAACCTCAGTCGTCCCACAAATTATCATTCCATATGCAGCCGTTTTAGCGGCACCCCAAAAACGTGGGGCCGTGCTCGGGACGATTTTAAGTGGCCTCTTAATGGGGGTTTTACTTTCTCGGAGTTTTAGTGGCATTATCAGTAGCTACGTCAATTGGCGCTGGGTTTACCTTTTAGCCGTCATTGCGATTGGCTGTCTGATTATCTTAGCGGCCATCAAATTACCTAAAGATTCGCGTCCCAAAAACGGGCCTAGTTATTGGCAAACCATCAGTTCCTTACCTGGTTTAGTGCGCACCCAACCACTTTTACGCGAAGCGGCCATTAACGGCTTCTTCATGTTTGGGACCCTCAGCATCTTTTGGTCAACTCTCGTCTTTTACATGGCAAGTCCTGCCTATCATCTTGGCAGTGGCACCGTTGGTTTATTAGCCATTCTCGGTGCAGCCGGTGCGCTTGCGGCCCCTGTGATTGGCCGCTTTGCCGATCAAAAGACACCGCGGTTTATCATCGCAGTTGGTCTCTTGATGATGACTGTCAGTTACCTCTTATTCCTTTTCTGGGGACAGTATTTGCCAGTTATGATGCTCGGAATCGTTTTATTAGATGTTGGTAATCAGTGTGGTCAGGTGTCCAACCAAACGCGGGTCCAAGCCTTAGGCGAAGCTACCAGCAGTCGTAATAACACGGTCTTCATGTTTGCCTACTTCATTGGTGGGGCTTCCGGCTCATTTTTCGGCGCTCTTGCTTGGAGTCTCGGTGGTTGGGCAGCTGTTTGTTATCTAGCACTTGGCTGCCAAATCGCCGCCTTGCTCGTTCATTTTGTGCTCTACCGGCCTAAAGCAACACGCTAAGGTTATGACTCACGCTAGCGTTTCCCAAAATGTTATAATAAGGTTAACCAATCAAATTTGGCTTATTAATTCACAATAAGGAAGGTGTCTATTATGAAATTATATCAAGCTCTAACACAAGTGACGCTCAATGCGCAGATGGTTGACGATTTAGCTGGCTTTCAAATCAAACCAATCTTGGAAAAACCGTTAAACTTCGATCCAACCGACTTGTATCATTACATCGACACAACCTTAAAAGCTGGTTCACGCCACGATGAAAATAATCTGCTATTTGTGACCGATGCCATTTTTATCACTGAAAACTTTAATTTTAAAGGTACCGTTTTTGAAGCCTATGCACAGAGCTTCGAAGAACGCGTCACCCTTGCACACAAAATTGTGGCCGACTTAAACCGCCACGTCTCAGTCAATATCGACCTAGCAAAACACGAATTCCAATTAGTCTTTGTCGATTAATCACTACTAGAGAACCTCTGGCATACATTGTCAGGGGTTCTTTTATCACGTTATTTAGAAAGAAGTCCTATTTTTGCCTAATGCTCAGCACCAAAACAGCGCCCTCTACAAATTGACACGCCCGGCTAATCAACTTACTACCGAGCAACAGCAACTCAAAACCGCGATTATCCAATTTTGCGAACAAAATCGTGATGCGGACCACGCCACCTTCTTAATTCAAGGTGCCGCCGGAACCGGTAAGAGTGTGATTTTAAACAGCGTCTTCTCGACGCTCCAAGAACTTGCACGTAAAACGCCGACTTCACCGCTGTACCAAACTAACAACAAATTACTGGTTAATCATCCAGAAATGTTGAAACTCTACCAAAATAACGTTCAACCAACTAACGCGCTCTTGAAAAAAGACTTTCAACGCCCGACAACTTTTATCAACCAGGCCAGCAAACAAGAGACCCGCGCCGATATCGTTTTAGTCGATGAAGCGCACCTCTTATTGACGCACAGCGATCCTTATAACCACTTCAGACAGGATAATCAGTTAGATGAGATTCGCAAGCACAGTCGCATCACGATTCTCATTTTTGATGAACAACAGGTCCTTAAGGTCAAAAGTTATTGGCAGCAACAACAGCTACTCACTAAACTCCAAACCGGGCCTTATCAATTAGCACAGCTACACCATCAATTCCGAATTCAGGCAAATCCCTCGGTTGAATCTTGGTTACAAGCCTTTCACAAAATGCAGATCGAAGTCTTGCCCCAAGATCCGCATTTTGAATTCAAAATTTTTACAGACGCAGCCCAACTGTACGCCGCTATTCGCCAACGTAATCAAGACAGTGGTTTGGCTCGGTTACTGGCAACCTATGATTTCCCAGCAACACTCAATGACCCGCACGACCATTACGTAAGTGCCCCGCATTTCAAATTACGCTGGGATCGGTATCAACCAACCGCCAAGACTTATTGGGCGGAACGTGAAGATAGTATTGATGAAGTTGGTTCGGTTTATACAATACAAGGTTTCGATTTAAACTATGCCGGCGTCATTTTAGGCCCGTCAATTGGCTATGACCCACAACAAGATTGCTTACTGATCAAACCGGAATACTATGAAGATCAAGCGGCGTTTGCCGGTGCCAATCGCTTTGATAATCCAACCCAGATTAAGACTCAAATCATCCTCAATAGCCTCTACGTCTTGATGAGCCGGGCCCGCAACGGCCTTTACCTCTACGCCCTCGATCCCGCTTTACAAAAACGCTTATTAGCGTTACAAACGGCAACATTTCCCGGGCAATAAAAAGCACTTTCCTACTCAAAAACAAACCAAAAGTGTAAAATTAACCCTGTAATCAATTCTGTTCAAGAAGGAGTGCTTTTTAAATGACGACATTAACAACAACATATACGTTAGCAAACGGCGTTCAAATCCCAGTGCTCGGCTTTGGGACTTGGCAAACACCAGATGGCGACACAGCCATTAAATCAGTTAAGGCAGCACTTGAAGCGGGTTACCGCCACATTGATACTGCCCAAGCTTACCAAAACGAAGCCAGCGTCGGCACTGCCATCCAAGAAAGTGGTGTGGCACGCCAGGATCTCTTTTTAACAACTAAAATTTGGAACGCTAATCACAGCTACGATTTAACAATGCAATCTTTCGAAGAATCACTTCAAAAATTGCAAACCGACTATGTCGATTTATTATTGATTCACTGGCCTAACCCAATTGATTTCCGTGATAACTGGGAAGCAGCCAACGCTGAAACTTGGCGAGCAATGGAAGAACTCTACAATGCTGGCAAAGCCAAGGCAATTGGTGTCAGCAACTTCCGTGCACACCACTTAGAAGCCTTGAAAAAGACTGCTAAGGTGCAACCAATGGTGAACCAAATCTTCTTAGCACCTGGTGAATTGGAAGCTGAAACGGTGCAATACTCACGCGATAACGGTATGTTATTAGAAGCTTACAGCCCTCTTGGCACTGGTAAAATCTTTGATGTGCCAGAAATGAAGACCCTCGCTGCTAAGTACCAACGCTCAATTCCACAAATTGCACTGCGCTGGTCATTGCAACACGGTTTCTTACCATTACCAAAATCAGTTCACGCCAACTACATTCAAGAAAATACGCAACTATTTGACTTCGAATTAACACCTGAAGATATGCAAACTATCGATCAACTCGATGGGGTTGTTGGTAAAGCCAAAGATCCTGATACAGCAACCTTCTAAAGATAATCTCTCTAAAGAGCAGCCGCGTGAATTGATACGTCGTTTGCTCTTTTTATATGAACAGCCTTTAATTAAAAAATGTCGTTTACAAAATTTAGTTTACCTCCACCATTAATTATGGTATTTTCATTATGATATATCAGAAAATCAGACTTATGACCGACGTTATTTACCGTTGAACGTTCGAAAATGGTAAGATAGCATTAATGATTTAAGAAATGGGGAATTATATTGTCAAGTGGTCAGATATTTACCAATCTGTTCGTCATGCTCGTTACCTTCTTTCTAGCAGCTTTTTTCGTTGCTGCAGAATTCGCACTCGTTCAAACACGTCCAAGTGCCTTAGAAGATGCGATTCATTCCGGAAATGGTAGTCCTAAAAAATTAAAACTCGCCCTTAAGATGACTCAAAATCTCAATGAGTATCTTTCAACCACGCAAGTTGGGGTCAGTGTTGCGGGGATTATTTTAGGGTGGATTGGTGAATCAACTGTCGAAACAGTGTTAGTTGATTTATTAGGCTTGACGCATCTTGTCTCTGAGAGCGGCCTGCACATTATCGGCGCAGTTGCCGGTGTTTTAGTCCTAACCTATTTAGAAGTTGTCTTCACTGAAATTGTACCGAAGAATATCAGTATCGATATCCCAATGCAGATGTTGATGGCCGTCGCTAAGCCACTTCATTACTGTCACATCATTTTCTACCCATTTGTCTGGTTACTAAATGTTTCCGCAAACGGCGTTGTTAAACTGATCGGTTTTGCACCTGCTGACGAAAGTAGCGATGTTTTATCACAAGCTGAAATCATCAGCCTTTCTAAAAATGCCGTAACCGGTGGTGAATTGGATCGTAACGATTTAGTTTACATGCAACGGGCCTTTGATTTTAACGATCGAATTGCCAAAGACGTGATGGTCGATCGGACTAGTTTATACGTCGTCGATATTACGGATACCGTCAAAGACGTTGTTAAGGATTATCTCCAACAAGGATTTAGTCGCTTCCCAGTGGTCGCTGAAAATGATAAAGATAAAATTCTCGGTTACGTCTACGCCTACGACTTGGTGCGCCAAGCACAAGTAGATGATTCAATCCGCGTTAGCAAATTACTCCGCTCAATCATCTCTGTTCCCGAAACAACACCCATCCATAGTTTATTAACGCAAATGATTAATAAACAAACACCGATTGTGGTCGTTGTTGACGAATACGGTGGGACGAGTGGGATTGTCACCGATAAAGATATTTACGAAGAATTATTCGGGACTGTCAAAGATGAAATCGATGACGTTTCGGATGAATATATCATCAAAGAAAATGACAACCGTTATCGCGTTAGCGGTAAAACAACGCTTTACGATTTTGAACGCTTCTTCAAGGCAGACATTGAAGCCTTTGAAGCATCAGATAGCGTAACCGTTGCCGGTTATGTCTTGGAAAACTTCGCTAACTTACATCAAGATTCCGTTGTTTCAATTGACCGCTTCGATTTAACGGTCGCTGAATTTAACCGTGGTTACATTGATTGGTTTGAAGTTTCCGTCAATCCACAACGTGCAGATACAACACTTTAAAAGTCAAAAAAGGCGTCGACATAATTGTCGACGCCTTTTTAATCGCTTTAAATTAGATAATCGCGGCCCCAAATAATGCCCATCACCTTTTCACCAGTGTGAACCCCAACAACTGGTCCGATATGACTGGTTTCAATTGGCATCCCTGGGAATTTGGTCGTCAGGGTCTCAACCCACTGCGCACTTTCTTCTGGGTTATTCCCATCGATCACGCACGCGCGAATCGGATAATCAGCGGCTGCCACGGCGGCTTCAAAATCCGTTAACACTTTTTGAAAGGCCCGTTTTTTCGTCCGTTCCTTGGTCAACGCAACAATTTTGCCAGCTGTATCGAAACTTAAAATTGGTTTGATCCGTAATAAGTTGCCGACAAAGGCGGCCCCGTTAGAAATCCGCCCAGTCCGCATCAGATGGCTCAAATCATCGACGACGAAGTAAACACCGATTGTCTCCCGCAAAGCAGCCAATTTAGGCATAATGGTTTCAGCGTGTTCGCCTTGGGCCACTAGACGCGCTGCTTCTAATGCTAGGAAAGCTTCGCCAGCACTCGTGACTTTCGAATCAAATGGATAAACTCTAATACCTTCGACTTGGCGAGCATAAGCTTGCAGGTTATTGATAAAACTCGTAATCCCACTCGATAAATGAATACAAATGACTTCATCGAAACCATCTTCGATCAGTTGGTCAAAAACCATCTGCATTTGACCCATCGTAATTTGGGACGTAGTTGGTAATTTATCGGTGGTACGCATTTTTTCATAAAATTCAGTGGTTGAAATTTCAATATTTTCTAAATAAGTTTGTTGGCCAAAAATCACCGTGATCGGTACAACGATGATTTGATTGGCCTGCGCAACCTGAGGATCAAGGTAAGCGGCGCTATCTGTTACAATTGCCGTTTTCATGTAAGACTCCTTTGTAACACTATTTTTTGCCATTATCCCACCTTAATCCTAAAATAACAAGCAAGCAAAAAGCAGTGTCGCCTTTGGACACTGCTTTTTAAAATAGTCCCTATTCTGTTATTTTTTCATGATCAAAAACGATAATTGGCACCCGGTTATCAACGACACCGCTGTTATTAACTAAGGTTAATACTTGGCGTTTTTCATCTAAATCGAGGACCTCGTGACCGTCAAAATAGTCGGCCGTATATGCCTTATAGTGAATAGGGCCCATTTCCGAGTCAAACGTTTCTGTATAGCTCTTTAGATCCGCATCATTTGGTACAATTAATAAACGAAAATCAGTATCTAATGAACAAAAACCAACCTTTGAGAAGGGGCCGACACCGTCATTTAAGTCGAGTAATAATGCTTGATCAGTCGTCATCTGTTTTTGAATCTTCTCTTGAGCTGCTGCTGTTATTTTTAATACCATATTAATCATCCCTTTCATACGTTTAGCTTACCACCATTTAGATTTTACACAATTTATATGCTCACAGTGAGTGTGCTACAATAGTTATAGTACTTATCTATCCAGGAGGCGTTTCGATGCTTTTTTATCGCTATTCTTATTTCATCAATCAAAATGATTTCGAGTTCTATTTCAAAATATTACTCTCACTGCTCGTTGGGAGTTTAATTCTCATTTTCTTTGTCCAATACCTACGCCACCGGTCCGATTCAAAATATCGGGACCTCTTGATTATCTTCGTCTTAGTCGGCGTTTTGCTCGGTGGCATTCAGTATACAAGAGTGGAGCAGCTCAACACTGCGCACTCACAACAAGCACAAATGACGCAGTTCATGAAGAGCATTGCTCAGGCACAGAAAGTACCGGTCAAATCGGTTTCCGTCAACGCCACTTCACTTCAACAAAATATGGTCGTCAAAGTTCATCAGCACTACTATCAAGTGGTTTTCGACAATAACTTTACCAGTTACCAACTAAAAAAAGCACAAGTCATCAATCCTAAAATAACCTACCAACAATAAGGAGTCAGCCACATGCCATCTTATTTAGATATCACAATTAAACTTATTCTCGGTTTTTTCTGCCTCGTTTTACAAATTAACCTCTCTGGTAAGGGTAACTTAGCCCCTTCCAGTGGGATCGATCAACTTCAAAATTACGTCCTCGGCGGGATTGTCGGCGGTATGATTTATAACGCCGATATCTCGTTTATCCAATTTTTCCTCGTGCTCTTAATCTGGACGCTGATTGTCTTCACCATGAAATTCCTAACCACACATAATCAACGAATTAAACGTTGGGTAATTGGTGTTCCCCAAACGATTATCACTAATGGCCGCATCGATGCCCAAACAGCTGCCAAAAACAGCTTGTCAGCCCAAGATCTCGCTTTTAAACTCAGAATTGCCGGGATTAGCGATATTCGGACCGTTCAACGAGCAATTCTAGAACAAAACGGCCAACTGACGATTACCCAAAAAGGCGACGCAACAATCAAATACCCACTGATTATGGATGGGCAAATCAACGTCGATGCATTAAGTTTAATCGACAAAGATGAAGACTGGTTACTCGCTGATGTCGCCCAACAAGGGTACGAACTACAACAGATCTACATGGCCAATTATCTCGACCATCAAATTGTCATCACGGCTTATTAAATAAAAAAAGGTGCGGGAACGAAAGTCACTTTCGTCCTCACACCTTTTTTTGGTTAACGAACCTTCTGGAAAATCTTCGCTAGAATCCACAAAACAACCCCGCTGATCAATGTGATCAGGCTGATTTGCCAAGCATAATCCAAGACGCTTGTTGCATAGTTAATAATGACTGTATTGAACTCACCAGCACGTTGGGCGACTTCTTCAATCAAGCCACTGAATTTGGCCGTTTCAGTCCCTAAGAGGAGGAATAAGCCACTCCAAGCAAGTGCTGCGCCCAAACTCCCGAATAGGTAGCGGAACTTCCCACTGACTGCATATTGGACGATTAATAAGACGATCCCCATGATAATCGCAATCCACATCCCAATGTTAACGACACTTGTCATGATGGCCAATTCAGAAACCATTGGTGCCAAATAAGGCGTTTGAATTTGATCATTTAAATAAGTCTTCAATGGTGGTTGAACAGCCGCCACCGCCGTTTTGACTAAAGCTTGTTCAATGGGGTTGCTGGGAATCGCCGCTGTTAAATTCCCAGCCATTTGTTCAACCATTTGATCACTATCTAATGGCCGATCTTTGAACGCATAGATATTCTTAACGGTCTTGTTCATATCCGTTTTAACGTCTGCAGTTGAGAGCAATTGGACTTGAACCGATTGCGGTAAGCCATTTTTTTGCGCCGCATCTAATAAGACTGTATTGAATTCGTTTGTCACGAGTTTCAAGGTCTTCGGCTGATTAAGTTGTTCTTGGGTGAATGATTCTTTTAAGACTGTTTGATTTAAAATGATGCCGCCAATCCCGAAGAAGGCACAGCAAAAAATTAAAAAAGTCAGAAAACGGCTGAGACCCTTATTCGGTCTTGTCGTCTTTGGCGTTTGATCCAGTCGACTCATATTTGTCATCGTATTTTTCCTTTCGATTTCACAGTTATCCTTAAATTTTAAGACTAGGCATATCAATTATTAAATGCTACAGTGAGTATATAGTATCGTTCACAGGAGGCACTTCAATGATCACTAATCTATCCATTTTATATATTTCACTAGCTGGTAATACCCGTTCTTTTGTTTCCGATTTACAAGACTATGCGCAACAACAACATACCACTAACCCGGCTTTGCCTACTATTTCATTAACTGAGATTTCAGATGCAACCCCCTTTAAGGATGAAACAGAACCTTTTTACGCTTTTGTGCCCACATACTTAGATGGTGGCAATGGTATCGATAATGGCGTCAAAGAATTGATGACCAACAGCTTAGGCGAATATATCGCTTATGGGCGTAATGCTGATTTATGTTACGGCGTGATTGGCAGCGGCAATCGTAATTTCAACGAACAGTATTGCTTAACTGCTAAACGCTATGCCGAACAATTTAACGTCCCCTTCATCGCGGATTACGAACTCCGCGGTAACTCACGTGATGTTGGCCGAATCTACATGTTATTAGTCGCTAATGCGCAAAAACACGCTTAGAGCTTCAAATTAGCGGGTAACGTCGTAATTAAATCAGTCGGTTGGGTCACAATTTGGACCGCACCGGCTTTTTTCAGTTCGGCGATACTCCCGAAACCATAACTGACACCAACAGCCGCCATTTCATTTTGTTTGGCACCAAGGATATCATTTTGACGATCGCCGACCATCAAGAGTGGTTCGGTCTTCGTTGATAAACCAAGTTCTGCCAACGCATAAGTGATAACATCCGCTTTTTTAACCCGCGTTGTTTCATCAACACTTGCACCGTAGACACCGCTAAAGTAAGGCGTTAACTCTAAGTGGTCGATAATCTTCTTGGCAAAAGGTTCAGGTTTAGACGTTGCAATCGCCAATTGTAAATCTTGTGCTTGTAAGGCTGCCAATGTTTCGTGCATGCCTGGATAAAGTTCATTTTCATATAAGCCTTTAGGCGCATAATATTCTTGGAATGTTTTAATCGCCTGTTGCGTCGCTGCTTCATCTAAACCAAAGACTCTCATAATTGTTTCGTTAAGTGGTGGGCCAATAAAACTAATTAATTGGGCCGTCGTTTGCGTTGGCAAGGCCAATTCTTCAATCATGTACTCTAAGGCATTGATAATGCCCTTTTGTGAGTCGGCAATCGTACCATCTAAATCAAATAAAACTGTTCCTTTTGTCATCGATTCTCATCCTCAATCCCTTTGAATATACTTTATTTTAGCATACTATTTTTACCTTAAACTTTCCTTATTCTTTTTTTCATAAATCTATAAAGTGCGCTTCACAGAATCTTCACATTTCCCCATTATAGTTATGAGTATAGAAAAGCGATACTTTTCTATTTCATACTACTTAACTTTTTCATTTTACTCCTCCAAAGTAAAATACCGGTGAAGCGTGGCTTCACCGCACAGATTATCCCCCCAAAATAATCTGTAAAACCCTTACTCCTTTTTAGATCTTCGGATCTGCAAAAAGTCGGTCCCCCCAAGACCGACTTTTTGTTTGCATAAAAATAGCTAGCGATTAAACCAACATCGGTTAACCGCTAGCTATTTTTTTATTTCAGATGGGCCTGCATAAATGTGACGGTGTCCAGTTGGGCCTCGTCAGATACTTTGTGTTGACCGTTATTTTCAGTCGTCAATGTAACTTGGCTTGTTGCCGGTGTTTCATCTTCAGTAATCTGCGTGATGAAATCAGCGGTAAATTGGTAGGGCACCATTGGATCAGCGGTCCCGTGATAAAAATGGAGCGGACGACCCGCTAAGCGCTCAGCATTTAATGCCAAATCATATTCTGCTAAATCTGCGAGTGTCGTTTTAATTTGATCTTGGTATCGTTCTTGAATCGATTGCGGTAATTGACTGGTTTGCCATTTGGCAAAAGCAACCGGCATTGGTGAGCCAATCTTATCAACCCCGACTTTAACGTTGGGATAACGAGCTAAAATAGCATCCGTTGTAATCCCGCCCATTGATGTCCCAGTAACACCAATCCGTTCTGGGTCAACTAAGCCTTCCGCTTGTAATGCAGCGACTAATGGGCCAAATTCATCGACTGATTGCATCACAATCTGCCAGAATTCAAACATTAATTCTGAAAACATTTGGCTACCGTGACGTTTACCATGATACTTAGCGTCCGGTAAAACAACCCGAAAACCTGCTTTAGCGAGAAAGTTAGCCAACATCAATTCAGATTCCTTCCGATGCGTCCAACCGTGATAGACAAATACCGTTGGTAACAAGGTTTGTTCTTGCCCACTCGGCGTCACAATTAACGTGCTGACGGCGCCAAATTGGCGTTCTTCGATACTAATCATTCATCTGTCTCCCTCTTTTTAATTTCCCGGGCAATACTACCCGAAGAAAGTGCCGGTAATCTTATAACGACGCTTAATGTAGATGCGAACTACGATTAATAATGCCGCAATCACGATTTGAATCCATGCTGGTAAGACTGGGTTCATGAAACCTGGAATTAAGATTGTCACACCATACGCGGCGACAAAGGCCAAGGTTAAACCGACAACGATTAACGCCATCTTCCAGAATGGTGGGCGTTGTTCCTTAGGCATTTGTGTATAGCGCATTGGATAAGTCATGATAACGCCGGCCATCGCAGCTGTAATCACGATTGAGGTAATCCCAATCATTGCATTTGAATTCTTGCTTGAAAATTGCGCTGCAATCCCGTTGAAAGCTAAATACATAATCAAGAAAATCAAAGCATTATCCAGCATTTGTAATTGTAAACTCGTTTTAACGGGTGCTTTTGGCGCATGTAACAATTGATTAATCTTCGTGCTGACTGGCCCGTAAATTTGTGTTGCGGGTTGTCCTTTGTGTTGCGCTTCAAGCATTTCGGGTAACATTTCAGCAAGCATTTCAGCTTGTTTTTCGTCTGAAACATCATCTTCTTTTAAAGCACGCTTGAATTTAAATAAATAGTCCGCGTTTTTCTTACTTAATTGTTTACTGAGCGCGTCAACATCCACTTGCTCTGTTTCTACTGCTGGTTCTGTCTTAGCCAATTGTTCTCCTCCTCAAATTAAACGTTGAATCTGAATTCGATAATGTCGCCGTCTTCGACCATGTATTCTTTACCTTCAAGACGTAAACGACCAGCTTCTTTAACAGCCTGCATTGAACCGTATTGGTCAAGGTCAGCAAACGAAACTGTTTCGGCCCGGATGAAGCCCCGTTCGAAGTCGGAATGAATCACACCGGCAGTTTGTGGGGCTTTCATGCCTTGACGGAAAGTCCAAGCACGGGTTTCCTTGCCACCAGCGGTAAAGAAGGTTGCAAGTCCTAATAGGTGGTATGAAGCACGGATTAATTTATCCAAACCTGATTCAGTAACGCCTTCTGCTTCTAAAAATTCAGCTTTATCAGCGTCATCTAATGAGGCAATTTCTTCTTCAGTTCTTGCTGAAATCGCAATTACTTCTGCGCCTTCTTTAGCTGCAAAATCTTGAATTTGTTTAACGTAATCAACGCTATCAGGATCGCCCATTGCATCTTCAGCGATGTTGGCAACGTATAAGACTGGTTTTGATGTTAATAGGAAGAAGCCCTTAACCATCTTAGCTTCGTCTTCGTTAAATTCGATTGAACGAACTGAGCCGCCTTCTTCAAGAACGGGTTTGATTTTCTTTAAAACTTCGAATTCAGCCAAAGCTTCTTTGTCCTTAGTGCGGGCAATCTTTTCAACACGCGCATAACGCTTTGTGACGCTTTCTAAGTCGGCTAAACTAAGTTCTAGGTTAATTGTATCGATATCGTCTAACGGATCAACAGTCCCCGTTACAGACGTGATATTATCATCGTCAAAAGCACGGACAACATGCACGATAGCGTCCACTTGGCGAATGTTTTCCAAGAATTTATTCCCTAAACCTTCACCCTTGCTAGCGCCCTTAACAATCCCGGCGATATCGGTAAATTCAAAAGTCGTTGGGACAATCTTCTTAGCGGGAATGATTTCTTGAATCCGGTCTAAACGTTTGTCAGGCACTTCAACCATCCCAACGTTAGGATCGATAGTCGCAAATGGGTAGTTCGCCATTTCGGCTCCGGCCTTAGTAATGGCGTTAAATAAAGTTGATTTTCCGACGTTGGGTAACCCAACAATTCCTGCAGTTAATGACATAGTTTTTTACACTTTCCTTTACGTTAAAAATTAGTTTGATTGGGACCTTTTGACAACAATTGATAATGTGGTTCCGTTGTTACATCAACATCGGCAGCTGCAACCAACACTTTCTTTTGCTTCTTTTCAAATTCCCGGCGGGGTAATAAGACCGCGTGTCCGCAGCCCATACACTTAATTCGAATATCCATCCCTAAGCGGACCACTTCGAAACGATTGGTGCCACAGGCATGTTGTTTTTTCATCTGAACGAGATCGCCTAATGCATACATCACAAATGTCTCCTTAATCTAATCAATATTGACATCTAGTAAAGCCAAGATTCGGTTTAAATCCTCTACCGTGCCGTAATCAATTTCGATTTTCCCCCGGCCCTTACTGTTCATCGCAATATTAACCTTGGTATCGAATTTATCAACTAATTGGTTTTCACTCGCTTGAATGTAAGGTGATTTAATCTTAGTCTTAGCGACTTTAGCCGCTTTGGTTTGATTCATTTGGTTGACGAGTTGTTCTAATTGGCGCACCGTTAAACTTTCGGCAATCGTCCGCTTGGCGAGGGCGCTAATTTGACTCTTTTTCTTCAATGATAAAAGCGTCCGTGCTTGTCCCATTGAGAGTTGGCCTTCTTGCAACAATTGCTTAACATCTGCTGGCAAGCCCAACAGGCGTAAGTAATTGGCAATGTAAGGGCGACTCTTGCCTAAGCGTTCTGACACTTCAGCTTGCGTTAAGTTTAACTTCTTCAAAAGGGTGTCGTAGGCTTGCGCTTCTTCTAGCGGTGTTAAATCTTCCCGTTGAAGATTTTCCAAGACTGCAATTTCCATCATCGCTTCTTCATCGAATTGACGGGTAATCGCTGGAATCGTAGTTTTGCCAGCTAATTTAGAAGCACGGAAACGACGTTCGCCAGCGATTAATTCGTAACCATTAATGCTTTTACGCACAATAATCGGTTGGAAAACGCCTGATTTTTTAATGGAAGCAGCAAGTTCCGCTAGTGCCGCTTCATCAAACGTTTTACGTGGTTGATAAGGATTAGGACGAATATCCTCGAGGGCAATCTCTTCAACGAGTTCATCCGCACGATTCTTATTGGGTCCTTCAAATGCTGAAAAAACAGCTTCGAGTCCTCGACCGAGTCCTTTACCATTTTTATTGACCATTAGCTGCTAACACCTCCTTGGCTAATTCTTGATAAACTTCAGCCCCACGAGATTTAGGATCGTAATCAATGATTGAAACCCCATGACTGGGTGCTTCCGCTAATCGTGTGTTGCGTGGAATAATTGTATCGTAAACGCGATCGCCAAAGTACTTGCGCACTTCTTCAATCACTTGGGCCCCTAAGTTTGTCCGGGCATCGTACATCGTTAATAAGACCCCTTCAATTGCAAGGTTCGGATTAAAATGCTTCTGCACCAAACGGACCGTATTTAATAATTGACTCAAGCCTTCTAGCGCATAATATTCACTTTGGACTGGAATCAAAATTGAATTGCTAGCTGTAAAGGCGTTGATTGATAGTTGTCCTAATGAAGGTGGACAGTCAATCAAGACGTAATCGTAGTCGTTTAAAACGGCTTCTAAACCAAGTTTTAAACGCATTTCACGGGCCATTTGGGCCGTTAGTTCAATTTCTGCACCGGCTAATTGAATCGTTGCCGGCACAATATCAACGTGCTGATGATTTGTTTTCAAAATTGCTTCTTTAATTGGAATTTCATCGACTAAAACATCATAAATATCTTTTTCAACTTGTGATTTTTGAATCCCGATACCGCTCGTTGCGTTACCTTGTGCATCAGAATCAATGATTAACACTCGGTTACCCGCATCTGCTAAACAAACCGCTAAATTAATGGTCGTTGTTGTTTTACCAACACCGCCTTTTTGGTTTGCAATTGAAATAACATGCGCCATAATGTGCCTCCCTATTTCTTAGGAATTTCGATTGTGATCCGATAAACGTCTTTTTGATCGTCTTCGACTGCTGAAACTGGAATCCCACTTTGTTCAATCAATTCAATTGATTTTTTGATGGTATTAACGGCCACTTTCGTGTCAGCTGTCGTCATTTCTTTCTTAGGCGCCTTTTTCTTGCCAGCCTTTTTAGGTGTTTCTGTTGCTTCTTCAGTGGTTGCTGGTTCTTCTTCGATGTCCGCTACTTCTTCTTCAACGGCTGGTTCTGGGTTAATAATTGAAGCGACTAAGGCTTCTGTATCCTTAACCGTTAATTGTTCCGCTAGGATTTGGTGTAAGACCATTTGTTGGTTGAATTCATCTAATTTCAATAAACTCCGACCATGACGTTCTGAAATTTCATGATTCATGATGGCTTCTTGAACCGGTTGTGAGAGCTTCAATAGTCGTAATTTATTAGCGACAAATGATTGACTCTTACCCATTTTTTCAGCCAAACTTGCTTGTGTAAAGCCGTTTAACTTCATAAGGTTTTGGTAAGCATCTGCTTCTTCAACTGCCGTCAATTCTTCCCGTTGGAGGTTTTCAATCAAGGCCATTGAAGCTGTTTCATGATCATCCATCTTTTGAACGATTGCTGGTAGTTCAGCCCATTTCAAGGTTTGAATGGCTCTAAAACGCCGTTCACCAGCGATGATTTCAAACTTTTGATCTTCATATTCTCTTAAAACAATTGGTTGTAATAAACCATGTTGTTCGATGGTACTTGCCAATTCACCAATGTGATCGGCATTAAAAACCTTCCGTGGTTGGAAACGGTTCGGTACGATCGCAGCAACTGGTACCATTACCACCTGATTAACACTTGAACTTGTTTCTTCTTTTTTCTTACCAAAAAATGAAATTGCCATTATTTCTCCTCCTTAGCCATTAATGGTTTTTTAACCGGCACACCCGCGCGCCGTGGATATTTATCTGGTGTTGATTGAACCTTATCGATAATTACTAAATGTCTGGGATCGTTAGTTTCGGGTAAGTTAAACGCGATATCTTCTTTTAACTGACCACCTAACGTCTCAATTGCAAAAGCGGCTTCCGCTAATTCAGTGTCACTTTGACTCGCCTTTAAAGCAACGAATTGCCCACCCACTTTAACAGCGGGTAAACAGAATTCCGCTAAAACGTTCATTGGGGCGACCGCACGAGCTGTCACCATATCAAATTGTTCGCGATATGGGCGCTTGACTTGGCTGAACAGTTCAGCCCGATCATGCACGAGTGTCACATCAGTTAACCCTAATTCGGCCACTAATTCTTCTAGAAAGTGAATCCGTTTATTTAATGAATCAACAATCGTCACCTTTAATTGAGGGAACAAGATTTTCATCGGTAATGATGGGAACCCGGCACCGGCACCGATATCACAAATATTGAGGGGCATCGTTCTCAATGATTCCAAGTATAAGGTTGGTGCGACCGAATCAAAAAAGTGTTTTAAATAAACGGCTTCTTTTTCTGTAATCGCCGTTAAATTAACGTTTTGATTGGTAGCCACTAACCGTTCGAAATAAATCTCAAACTGGTCTAATTGTTTTTGTGAAACATCAATTTGATGTTCTTTCAATGTCGCGACAAATGTCTTTGGTGTCATTGCTTCTCCTCTTATTACTAGCTTAATTGTATGCTGAATCTGTGGAACATTTATTGTTTCACGTATACAATTTAGTTTAACGTAAGTAAGTCTAAAAAACAAGGGACGGCCATCAATCGATTCCGTTTCATGTGGAACAACTTTTTTCCGAATATTAGGAACATTTTACAGCGTTATTCGTTTTAACATTCAGTAAGTAAGCAGTTTTATCAGAATGTGGCGACTACCCTATCATTTAAAGGCGAACTATCGCTAGTTTATGCGATTATTATATTCGTTTTTTAGTCATATTCTAATTGAAGTCGCCCAAAGCGTGTGCTAAACTGGATATTAAATAAATTTTAACCTATAGATATGGAGGGACACCTGTGGCAGATTTCCAGTCCGACTCAGCACGTACTATTGAACCAGCTCCAAAGCTTTCTCATATTAAAGCGGCCATTTTAGGCCTGCAACATCTTCTAGCAATGTATTCTGGTGACGTCCTGATTCCATTATTAGTCGGCGCAGCACTTCACTTTAACGCCGCACAGATGACTTACCTTGTCTCTGTCGATATTTTCATGTGTGGGATCGCCACGTTACTCCAATTGAAACGAACACCTTTAACCGGGATTGCTTTACCCGTCGTCTTGGGCTGTGCGGTCGAATACGTCGGTCCACTAACCGCTATCGGGACTAACAGTCAATTAGGGATTGACGTCATGTACGGTAGTATTATCGGCGCTGGGGTCTTCATCCTCTTAATTTCTGGTGTGGTTGCCCGCTTACGCTGGTTATTCCCACCAATCGTTACTGGTTCATTAATTACTTTAATCGGCTTCACTTTAATTCCCGTTGCCTTCCAAAATCTTGGTGGTGGCGATATTACTGCTAAGTCATTTGGGAGCGTCCCAAACTTAATCGCTGGTTTTTCAACGATTGTTCTGATTTTAATTTTTAGCATTTGGGGCCGCGGCTTCATTCAACAAATTGCAATTTTAATCGGCATTATCGGTGGGACATTAGTCGGCGCTGCTGTCGGATTGGTTTCACTTGATCCAGTTGGCCAAGCTAGCTGGTTTAAACTACCAGAACTCTTCTACTTCGGTACACCACGGTTTGAATGGACGTCAATCGCATCTATGTCATTGGCAGCCTTAACCACGATGATTGAATCAATCGGTGTTTTCTTCGCACTTGGCGAAATCGTCGGTCGTAATATCACAAGTAATGACTTAAAACGCGGTTTCCGCGCTGAAGGATTAGCCGCAATCTTAGGTGGCTTGTTCAATACCTTCCCTTATTCAACCTTCTCTCAAAACGTTGGGATTGTGCAATTATCAGGCATCAAAACAAAGAAACCTGTTTACTATTCAGCTTTCTTCCTCATCTTCTTGGGTCTCTTACCTAAGATTGGTGCGGTTGCCACGATTATTCCAACCTCAGTTTTAGGGGGTGCAATGGTCGTCATGTTTGGGATTGTTGGGATTCAAGGGATTAAAATGCTCCACAAGGTTGATCTTGAAGACAACCGTAACCTCTTAGTCGCAACCCTTTCAATCGGTATGGGCCTTGGGATTGCCATTCACCCAACCCTACTACAAGCTTTACCAGCTAGTGTCCAAACCATTCTGGGTAACGGCTTAGTTGTCGGCAGTTTAACAGCGGTGATCTTAAACCTCCTTGTTAACTACCGCTCGTTAATTGAAGCAAAACATCAACAATAAGCACATAAAAAGCGTCAGACAAATTAATTTTTGTCTGACGCTTTTTTCGTTTAAACGTGTTTTACAAGTCATATCCTGAGGGTTACGACGCACTCTTGATCTAAACGTGCTTTTTCAGGCATATTGTTGCGGTTAACTACGTCCCGCAAACAATCGACTGCGTCGCTTATTCACGGTACTAGGTTAAGCCTTCACAATATAAACGCCTGAAACGCACTCTTGATTTAAACGCGCTTTTTGAAACTGACTTTTGCGCTTAGCGTCACTCGTCAAACAACTGCCTGCAGCAGTTATTCACCGGGCTGTGCTAATGCTCAAAGTCAAACCGTTTCAAACGCACTCTTAAATTAGTATTCACCTTGCGAATACGATATTGACGAGAACTTATTATAGGTTTTAACGAATAACAGCTTTACCGTGCCCCGTGCGCCGGCCCGGTTTTTTTCGATAATTACTTCGACCTCACCGACATCCGCATTTTCCGGATCTGGTGCTGGTTGGCTGCCACCATCCTCGCCGTCTTCACCTGGTTCATCACGATAATAATCATCACGATACAAGAAAGCCACGATATCGGCATCTTGTTCGATTGATCCTGATTCACGAATATCAGATAATACTGGTCGTTTATCCTGACGTTGTTCCACGCCACGAGAAAGTTGTGATAAGGCAATTACGGGAACCCGTAATTCCTTCGCTAACTTTTTCAATTGCCGAGAGATTGCTGAAACTTCTTGTTGCCGGTTTTCTTGACCGGAACCTTCAATCAATTGCAAGTAATCGACCACGATTAGGCCAATACCATCTTTTTCCTTCGCTAAACGCCGACATTTAGCCCGAATTTCAGCCATTTTCACGCCGGGTGTATCATCGATATAAATATTGGCTTTCGACAAACTGCCCATCGCAATAATCAGATTTTGCCATTCTGATTCTTCTAATTGACCGGTTCTTAAATGGTTGGCATCAATACTGCCTTCTGCACACAACATCCGGTTAACCAGTTGTTCGGCACCCATTTCCAAACTAAAAATAGCGACGTTTTCGTTAGTCATTTTGCCGATATTTTGTGCGATATTCAAGACAAAGGCGGTCTTCCCAACCCCAGGACGAGCCGCTAAGATGATCAATTCATCTTCATGCAACCCAGCCGTAATCTTATCGAGGTCTGGATAGCCCGTTGAAAGACCGGTAATACTTTCTTCTTCTTGATAGAGCTTATCGATATGTTCAATCGACGTGGTTAGGACGTCTGAAATTGACTTGAAGCCGGCTTTATTTTGCTGTTCAGAAACCGCCATGATTTCTTGTTCAGCCGTATCCAAAATATCCGTTACATCTTCGTCTTGCGCGTAACCCTTGGCGACAATATTTTGTGCCGTTTGAATTAAGCGTCTAAGCATCGCTTTTTCAGAGACAATCTTCGCGTAATAAACCACGTTGGCTGCGGTTGGCACTGCATCGGCTAATTCAGCCAAATAGCCAATCCCGCCGATATCTTCCAATTGATTGCGGGCATCAAGTTCACTCTTGATCGTCACCGCATCAATGCCTTCTCCCCGTTCATTTAGTTCAACCATCGTTTCGAAGATTAGGCGGTGCGCCTTACGATAGAAATCATCGGCAGTCACGTATTCCATCGCTTCAACTAATGCGTCGCTATTAATGAAAACAGCGCCTAAAACCGCCTGTTCCGCTTCATTATTCTGCGGTGGCGTATGTTCGATTAGTTCATTATTCACCATTTTATCTCCTTTTGGCTTGTTTGCGTTATTGCATCTAGTTTACTTAAATTTCTCTCCAGATACAACCTGTCACCATAATAAAAGACCGTGACTTTGATTGCAATCACGGTCTTTTGGATAATTAAAAAATTTATTCTGCGACGATGTGCACCCGGATTGTCGCTGTTACATCTGGGTGAATCCGGACGTCAACATTGCGATAACCAAGCGCTTTGATTGGTTCTGGTAAATCAATTTTACGTTTATCAACTTTGATTTTGTATTGTTGTTCTAAGGCTTGTGCGATTTGTTTGCTTGGAATTGAACCGAATAAACGACTGTCTTCGCCAGCTTTAGACTTCACTTCAACGATTGTTTTATCGTCTTCAATCTTCGTCTTTAAAACCTTAGCTTCTGCTAATTCAGCAGCGGCATTCTTAGCTTCAGCGTGTTGTTGGCCTTTTAAAGCACTGACAGCGGCCGTCGTCGCTGGTTTAGCCTTACCGTTTTTAATTAAGAAGTTTTGTGCGTAACCATCTGGCACGTCTTTCACTTGGCCCTTTTTACCTTTACCGCGTACGTCTTCTAAAAAAATAACTTTCATTACGTTTACCACCTTTTTAATTAATCGTTAGTTGCGTTTTCTTCCGCTTCTTCTGGATCAAATAATTCGGCCAGAACGGCTAATAACTTAGCTTTGGCTTCTGAAACCGTCGCATCCTTCAATTGGGTTGCCGCGTTGGATAAGTGACCACCGCCACCCAATTTTTCCATAATCACTTGAACATTGACGTCCCCTAAACTGCGTGCCGAGATGGCAATCATGCCGTCTGGGCGTTTCACAATAACAAAGGCCGCTTCAATGCCAGATAACGACAAGAGGGTATCAGCTGCTTGAGCTGCAATGACGGGATCATAACTGCGATTGTCTTCCCCCATACATAATGCCATATTGTCCTCAACCATTTCAATGGTTTCAATCAAATGATTCTTTTGAATATAATTATCGACGTTTTCTTTTAACAGATGTTGGACCATTGATGCGTCCGCTCCGACAGACCGCAAATAACTAGCGGCATCAAACGTCCGCGTCCCGGTCCGCATTGAAAACGACTGCGTATCAACCGTAATCCCGGCTAACATCGTGGTTGCTTCAAACTTGTTAATGTTGGCCACGTTTTGTGGTTGGTATTCAAACATTTCAGTCACTAACTCACACGTTGAAGAGGCGTAGGGTTCGATATAAACCAACATTGGGTTTTCTGGGAACTCTTCCCCCCGACGATGGTGATCAAGCACAATTGTCCGTTGCGCCAATTTCTCATACAATTTAGGCGCCATCGTAATCGATGGTTTGGAATGATCAACCATTACTAATAAACTGTTAGCCGTTGCCTTTTCCACTGCTTCTTCAGGGGAAAGGACTTCGACTGCAATTTCCGGATAACCCTTAACCTCTTCCAACAAACGTTGAATATCGGTATGAATATTGTTTTGATCAACCACGACATAACATTTCTTGCCGTTCATTTCAGCAATCCGCCGAATCCCAAAGGACGCACCGAGCGCATCCATATCAGGCCGAATATGCCCCATGACAAAGATTGAATCGACCTGCTTGAAAACTTCCTGCAAGGCTTGCGAAATCATGCGCGCACGCACTCGAGTCCGTTTTTCCATCGGGTTCGTTTTACCACCGTAGAACCGGGCTTGCCCATCGTTGGCCTTAACGACCACCTGATCACCACCACGGCCAAGTGCTAAATCTAAATTACTCTGAGAAGTCGTCGCTAAAACGGCTAAATCAGATTCCCCATAGGCAAAGCCAACACTCAAGGTTAACGGGAAGTTTTGTTTTGAAGTTTCTTCACGAATCTCATCGAGAATCTTAAACTTCTCTTTTTCAGCCGCGTGGAGCGACTTGGCGTAGGCGAGGACGAAGAAATGATCATCATCAACCCGTTTTAAGAACATTTGGAACTGATTAGCCCACCGAGAGAGCTCGTTAGTGACGTAGTTATTCAGATTAGAAATAGCTTGATCATCCATTGTTTGGGTGATTTCGTCATAATTATCTAAAAAGACTTGGCCGATTGCAACCTGTTCGTCTTCATAACGATCTTCAATCGCCGCATAACGCGTGATATCGAGAAGGTAAACCACCCCGATACTTTCTTGAATGATAATCTGGAATTGATTATCGCCCCAGTGAACGAGCTTAGTTTCGTTGGAATCTTCATTTTGGACGACTAATTCGGCCAATTCCGGATCGACTTCTTTAATCGTTTTTCCAAGGACTTCCTTATTCCCCAAGTATTGTTGTAAATAGGGATTGGTCCATTGAATTTCGCCTTTTTCATTGTAGAGCAAAATTCCGATTGGCATCTTGATTAAGGCCTCTTGTTCGCCCCGTTTAATCCGGTAGGACAAATCCGAAACATACTTGGCAGTATTTTCCGTGACCGTCTCAATCGCGTACAAGACGGTGATTAAGGTCCCAATTAAGAGCACGAACAAAATCAAAGCGATGAGCCAATTTAACATCGCTGCAAAGATCAGGCTGACGGCGGTCAACCCTAATAAGACTAGGGCCACCATCCGCAAGCGCGCATCATCTAAAAACTGCGGTAATTTTAATTGCTTAATTTTATTTTTCATGTAAACTCCTTAACTCTAAAGAAACAAGTATTTTAGGCAGCACATCTTGATTTGAACAACTTGGTTCTTTACTAAATCTTAAAGAATCATACTTTATTCTAGCACAAATACCAATTAAAAACCGCTCTCAGCCCGCAATTTAATCCCATGTTCGCCTCTTGGAAACTAAAAAAGTCACCAACCAAGTAAACTTGGTTGATGACTCTAAAATTAATTTTTAGTCTTCTGTAACGAATGGTAATAAGCCCATGATCCGTGCGCGTTTGATTGCAATTGTCAAACGACGTTGGTTCTTAGCACTTGTACCAGATACCCGACGAGGTAAAATCTTACCACGTTCTGAGATAAAACGTTTCAATAAATCAGTGTCTTTGTAGTCGATATATTCGATGTGGTTAGCAGCGATGAAATCAACCTTACGACGACGACGGTTGCCGCCTCTTCTTTGTTGAGCCATTGAAAGTTCCTCCTTCCAAAACAGTTTATTTTAGAAAGGTAAGTCATCATCCGAAATATCAATCGCTTGACCATTATTTGCAAATGGATCGGCTTGAGTGTTATTTGCGGCTGGTGCGTTACCCGTTTGTTGAGGGCTGGTAAATCCAGATTGTTGGCTACCATTGCTTTGATTACTATTAAAGTTCTGACTTGCGCCATCACCTTGCCGTTGCTCTGTTGTTGTCCGTGATTCTAACAATGAGAAATTATCGACAACCACTTCAGTCACGTAGACACGTTGACCTTGTTGATTTTCATAATTTCTAGTTTGTAGACGGCCATCAACCCCTACTAATGAGCCCTTTTTAGTAAAGTTAGCGAAATTTTCCGCTGATTTACGCCAAATGACACAATTAATAAAGTCTGCTTCACGATCGCCGTTAGCGTTCGTGAATTGACGGTTAACTGCCATTGAGAAAGTCCCAACTGCAGCACCACTAGAAGTGTAACGTAAGTCAACATCGCGTGTTAGCCGACCAACGAGTACAACTCGATTAATCATTCTGTCAGCTCCCCTCTATTCAATATTACAATTCAAAATTAGTCTTCGCGTTTAACGATCATATGACGTAAAATTGCGCCATCAATCTTAGCTAGACGATCAAATTCGTTTAAAGCTTCATCATTATCAGCTAAAACATTTACGATATGGTAAATGCCTTCGTGTTGATTGTTGATTTCATAAGCTAAACGACGTTTTGACCAGTCTTTTGAATCAACCACTTCAGCACCGTTGTCTTTTAAGATGCCGTCGAAACGGTTGACAAGGGCTGTTTTACTTTCTTCATCAAGTGTTGTTGAGATGATATAAGTAACTTCGTATTTTGATTGAGCCATGACTGTTCACCTCCTTATGGACTTTAGGTTCTTACCTGTGTAAGAACAAGGAGTAACTGACTAATATTACTATTAGCCTCACGATTTAGACCCTGTGCCTAAATCACAGATACTCACAAGATAAAAGTCTATCATAAATAGTACGTAAATACAAACTTAAAAAAAATCGTTTTTGCTAACACGCTTGTTAATCCTTACAAGTGTAATTACGCAAAAACGATTTTTATTTTTTTAAATTAGTCGTTATTTGGTTCGTTTTGATTCTCTTCAGCACGGGCTAATAAATCATCAACTTGTGCTAAGCCAGTGTCCGTTACGTTCTCAGTTGGCACTGTTGGTTCAGTCGTTGCAGTTTGTGTTTCAGGTTCATCTGGTTCAGCTTCGACTTTGGCCATTGTTGCCACCTTCGCTTCGTCATCCACACGGATCAAGCGCACACCAAGTGTTGCCCGACCGGTTTGTGACACGTTAGCCACCTTGAAACGAATCAAGACGCCAGTATCAGTAATCAAGAGAATATCTTCTTCACCAGTTACTGCTGCAATCCCGGCTAATGGGCCATTCTTTTCAGTGATATTGGCAGTCTTAATCCCTTTACCACCACGACCCTTGATTGGGTAATCGCTAACGGCTGTTCGTTTCCCGTAACCTTTTTCAGAAATCACTAAGATTTCTTGGCCCGGAATCAACAAGTCAGAACCAACAACGTAGTCGCCTTCGCGTAGACGAATCCCACGAACGCCGGCTGCTGTCCGCCCCATTGAACGAACGGCTGTTTCACTGAAGGAAACGGCGTAACCATTATGCGTCCCGATAAAGATGTTTTGTTGCCCATCAGTCATTAAGACGTTGCTCAACTCATCATCTTCATGCAAGGTCAATGCTTTCAGACCGTTGCTCCGGATATTGGCAAATTCGCCAACGGCTGTCCGTTTAACCGTCCCTAAGCGGGTAATGAAGAACAAGGCTTGTTCAGGCTTGACTTCCTTACCGATATTGACCACGGTTTGAACGCGTTCATCCGAATTAATCCCTAAGAGATTAATAATTGGAATCCCCTTGGCTGTTCGACCGTATTCTGGAATTTCATACCCTTTAGCACGGTAAACTTTCCCAGTATTCGTAAAGAAGAGGAGCACTTCATGCGTTGAAGTTGAGATTAAGTGTTCGATGAAATCATCATCGTGAACACCCATCCCTTGAATCCCACGGCCGCCACGATTTTGAACTTTAAATTCACTCGCTGGCAAGCGTTTGATGTAGCCGTTATGCGTCAAGGCAATCACTACATCTTCTTCTTCGATTAGGTCTTCATCTTCGATACTGAGGACTTCGCCGACCAATAATTCAGTCCGACGTTTGTCGCCAAATTTACTTTGAATTTCTAACAATTCATCATAAATGATTTTCTTAATCCGTTCTGGTTTGGCTAAGATATCTTTCAAATCAGTGATCAACGCCATCAAATTATTGTATTCATTTTCAACTTTGTCACGTTCCAAACCGGTTAAACGAACGAGTCGCATATCCAAAATAGCTTGGGCTTGTTTGTCAGATAAGTCATAACGTTCCATCAACAAGACTTTAGCGGTATCACCAGTCTTTGAACTCCGGATGATTTGAATAATAGCATCGATATGATCTAATGCAATTCGCAAACCGGCCAAGATATGGGCTCTTGCTTCGGCTTTCTTCAAATCAAATTCAGTCCGACGACGAATCACTTCTTCTTGATGCACTAAGTAGTGTTCAAGAATTGATTTTAAGCTTAAGACTTTTGGGGCACCGTTAACGATGGCCACCATGTTGAATGAGAATGAGGTTTGTAATGGTGTGAGTTTGTAGAGATTATTTAAAATCACTGAAGCACTCATATCACGACGAACATCAATCACGATCCGCATCCCGTCACGATCAGATTCATCGTTTAAATCAGTGATCCCTTCAAGACGCTTGTCCCGTGCTAATTCGGCAATTCTTTCGACCAATTTTGCTTTGTTGACCATGTAAGGAATTTCAGTCACGATAATCCGTTCGCGACCGTTTTTCTTAACTTCAACATCGACTTTGGCCCGTAACGTAATCGTTCCTTTACCGGATTCATACGCATGACGAATGCCAGATTTACCCATTACTAACCCACCAGTTGGGAAGTCAGGTCCTGGTAAAGCATCCATCAAGTCGGCGGTTGTTGCATCAGGATTATCCATCAAAATATGGATGGCACTGATCACTTCAGCCAAATTATGAGGTGGAATATTGGTCGTCATCCCGACCGCAATCCCAGTGGCCCCATTGACTAACAGGTTCGGGAAGCGCGCTGGTAAAACAGCAGGTTCGCGTTCTGATTCATCGTAGTTAGGCACATAATCGATTGTATTTTTGTTGATATCGCGTAACATTTCAACAGCCATTTTACTCATCCGAGCTTCGGTATAACGCATCGCAGCCGCGCCATCACCATCGACAGACCCAAAGTTCCCATGACCATCAACTAACATGTAACGATAACTAAATTCTTGCGCCATCCGCACCATTGCTTCATAAATCGCTGAATCACCATGTGGATGGTACTTCCCCATAACGTCCCCAACGATTCTGGCGGACTTCTTATAAGGTTTTTCAGGGGTAACCCCTAATTCACTCATCCCGTATAAAATACGGCGTTGTACGGGCTTTAAACCATCACGAACGTCTGGTAAAGCACGGGCAACAATGACACTCATTGCGTATTCAAGGAATGATTTACGCATTGTTTTAGATAAATTGACGTTTTCAATCCGACCATCTTGGCCATTTTCGTTTGCCATTAATCTATTAAACCCCTCTCAGTCAGTCTTCATTGATCAGTAGATTACTACGCATCAATACTCTTTGGATCCATGTATACGGCATTTTCTTCGATGAATAAGCGTCTTGGTTCAACACGATCACCCATTAACATTTCGAAAATTTGGTCCGCTTCTTCAGCATCTTCCACGTTAACGCGGAGCATCCGTCTGTTTTCAGGATCCATCGTTGTTTCCCATAATTGGCTGGCATCCATTTCACCTAACCCTTTGTAACGTTGTACTTCTGGTTTAGGACTTGGTTGTAGGGTGCCTAAGACATCTTGCAATTCTTCATCAGAATCGATATAGCGCATCATCTTACCTTGTTTAACCCGGTACAAAGGTGGTTGCGCGATATAGACGTAGCCAGCTTCAACGATTGGGCGCATGTAACGATAGAATAACGTCAATAATAACGTCCGGATATGGGCGCCATCGACATCGGCATCGGTCATGATAATCAATTTATGATAACGGGCCTTTTCGACATCAAATTCTTGTCCAAAGCCTGTTCCCATGGCCGTAAAGAGCGTCCGAATTTCTTCATTCGCTAAGATTTTTTCCATGCTAGCTTTTTCAACGTTCAAGATTTTCCCACGAATTGGCAAGATGGCTTGCGTTAAACGTGAACGACCTGATTTCGCTGAACCGCCGGCAGAATCCCCTTCGACGATGAATAATTCTGAGATTTCAGGATCTTTACTACTGTTATCAGCTAACTTACCAGGTAAATTAGAGATTTCAAGCCCATTTTTCTTCCGGGTAACTTCACGTGCGCGTTTAGCGGCTAAGCGTGCTCTAGCAGCCAATGAGCCTTTATCAACGATTTGACGAGCGATTGATGGGTTTTCCATCAAGAACTTCGTAAAGTGATCTGAGAACATCCGATCAGTAACTGAACGAGCATCCGCATTTCCTAACTTCGTCTTAGTTTGACCTTCGAATTGAGGATCTGGATGTTTAACTGAGACAACAGCCGTTAACCCTTCACGAACATCTTCCCCTGAAAGGTTCGCATCACTTGCTTTGAAAATATTTTGCTTTGTTGCGTAGTCGTTAATGACCCGCGTTAAAGCCGTCTTAAAGCCGGATTCATGCGTCCCACCTTCGTAGGTATGGATATTGTTGGCAAATGTTAACAAATTGGTCCGATAATCATTCGTATATTGAAGCGCCACTTCAACGGTAATCCCGTTTTGTTCGCCTTCAACATAGATTGGTTCATCAAGGAGTGTTTCCTTCTTTTCGTCTAAGAATTCAACGTAACTCTTAATCCCACCTTCATAGTGGAATTCAAGCTTTTCATGGGTATCAGCCCGTTTGTCGGTAAACGTTAGTTTTAAGCCCTTATTCAAGAATGCTAATTCGCGAATCCGAGTCGTTAAAATTTTATCGTCATAGATTGTCGTTTCCGTGAAAATATCAGGATCTGGCACGAAATGGACTTTAGTCCCATGTTCATGTTCGGGCGCGTCGCCGATCATTTTCATTGGTGTTTGAACTTTCCCACGTTTGAAATCGATGTAATAACGCTTGCCGCCTTGTGTAACAACGGCATCTAATTCGGTTGACAAGGCATTAACGACTGAGGCCCCAACACCATGCAATCCACCAGAAACTTTGTACCCGCCGCCGCCAAATTTACCACCGGCATGCAAAATCGTAAAGACGGTTTCTAGCGCTGATTTACCCGTTTTAGCTTGAATCCCAACTGGAATCCCCCGGCCATCATCGGTCACCGTAATACTATTATCAGGTTCAACGACAACGTTAATTTCAGTCGCAAACCCAGCGAGCGCTTCATCAATCCCGTTATCAATAATTTCCCAAACCAAATGATGTAACCCTTGAGAACTCGTTGTCCCAATGTACATCCCTGGTCGTTTACGAACCGCTTCGAGTCCTTCTAAGACTTGAATTTGGCTCGCATCATAAGATTTGGCCCGTTCTTCTTTTGCCTCAATTTGGGCTTCTGTTTCTTTGTTCAATTGATCATCTGCCAAGAAAAATACCTCCATTTGATCGTCTTATTATGCCAACTATTCTGCTTGTTCTTCTGTAACGACCCCGTTGGTGACTGTAAACACGCGCGGCGTCGCAATAATTTCTTTTTTAACATTCTCTAAACTGGTTGTTGTGAGGAATGTTTGGACTTTGTTTTGGAACGTCTTCAACAAATGTGTTTGGCGTAAATCGTCTAATTCCGACAACACATCGTCCAGTAATAAAATCGGGTATTCCCCGGTTTGGGCCTTCATCAAGTCAATTTCGGCCAATTTGACACTCAACGCGGTTGTCCGTTGTTGCCCTTGGGAACCAAAGGCCTGCACATCCTTATCGTTGACTAAAAATTGAACATCATCGCGGTGGGGACCAATCAACGTCGTGCCTTGTTCAACCTCACGGGTTTGTTGTTTCTCATACAAGGTTTGAAATTGTTGATAGAGTTCTTCGACACTTTGATCTAATTGTTCTTCTGGAATTTGACTTTGATATTTAAACGTCAAGACTTCCCGATCCTTCGTAATCTCCTGATGCAATTTTTGGGCCCATTTTTCCATTTGTTGGAGAAACTGGCGACGGGCGACGGTCACTTCCGCCCCGTAAGCCGCTAATTGATCCGATAAAACACCTAAATAAACAAGATCCTTGGCTTGGCGCCGTTGGAGTTGCTTAAGATATTGATTACGTTGTTTCAGAATTGATTTGTATTGCGAAATATTATAGAGATACTTGCTACTCATCTGCCCGAATTCCATATCAATGAAATGACGTCTCACAGCGGGCGAACCCTTAACGATGTTTAAATCCTCCGGCGCAAATAACACGACGTTTAGCTGACCAATATATTGTGATAACTTGGCCTGTTCTAAATGATTGACCTTCGCCTTTTTACCTTTTTGGCTTAAAACGAGCTCTAACGGGGTTTTCCCTGCAGAACGTTGGACCAAACCGGTAATTTTAGCGAAGTCTTCATGCCATTGAATTAATTCGCGATCGGTATTCGTGCGATGTGAGCGGGCCAAGGCTAAAACGTAGATTGCTTCTAGTAAGTTCGTTTTCCCCTGCGCATTTTCACCAATCAAGACGTTCGTATCTGGTGAAAAGTGCACATCAACTGACTCATAATTACGATAATGATTCAGTTGTAGTTCGCTTAGATACATAGCTGCCTACAATCTTTCTTGTTGTTTAACGATGAATTGGCCGTTATCTGGGACTTCAATGACATCCTCTGGATATAACTTCCGGCCACGTCGATCATCAGGTTCGCCGTTGACTAAAACCGTATTTTCTCTTAGGAACCATTTGGCTTTGCCACCCGTTTCAATAATGCCGGCTTCTTTTAGGAGTTGTCCTAATGTGACGAATTCAGCCTCAAGTTTAATTTCTTGTGTCATATTAACCCACCATTCTTAACGATATTAATTACTGGAAAAATAACGATCCGTTATACCTAGTAATTATAGACTTTTTTAGCACTAAAAACAAATAAACATGGTTAAAATGCTTTCTCAGCGTTTTTGACAAAATTACCCCTCTCCTACTAGAAATATCTTAAATCGCTGTAACCGAATTTATTTTAATTCTAGTTCACAAAAAAACGCCTCTCATCGAGGCGTTTTTGAGTTGTTATTTAATTTTAGAATGTCCGGACTGGTGTGATCAATTGAATATAGTGTTCTTGATCTTCGCTTGGAACCAACGTAAATGGTCGTAAAGCAGCCGTAAAGTTAATCACGATTGTTGTTTGGCCAAATGAACGCAAGGCATCCTTCATGTAGTCAGGGTTAAATGAAATTTCAAGGGATTCACCCGTGAGGTTTTCAAATTGAAGGGCTTCTTCAACATTCCCCACATCTGGTGAATTACCATAGATAATCGCTGTATTAGCCTCTGTATCGAGCGTCAAACGGACAACGTTGTTCCGACTTTCGTGGGATAACAATGACGCCCGTTCGATAGCGGCCAATAAGACTGGTGCGTTAAATTCGATTTGGGTACTTGATGAAGTTGGAATTAAGCGTGCTGTATCAGGATAGTTACCTTCTAACAAGCGTGAATAAAAGGCTAAGTTACCCGCTTTAAAGAGGACTTGGTTTTCAGCAATCCGAATTTCAACGTCTTCGGCATCATCCGCAAGCGTTCTTGAAAGTTCTACCAAACTCTTACCAGGAATGATGACGTCATAATTGGCATCACTTGGAAGCGCAACTGTTAATTTACGTTGTGCTAAACGATGGCTATCAGTCGCAACGGCTAACATTTCGCCATTGGCTAGGACCAAGTGGACCCCAGTTAAGATTGGGCGACTTTCTTGATTAGAAACAGCGATGACGGTTTGGTGAATGAGTTGTTTCAAAACATCAGTGCTGATGCTAAATGTATTTTGCCCTGCAATTTCAGGAAGGTGTGGATAACTATTAGCGTCTAACCCATTGATTGTAAATTCTGATTTACCGGAGCGAATTGTTGTTTGGAAATTATTTCCAACTGCAATTCGCATCTGATCTTCAGGTAATTTTTTAACGATTTCACTAAAGAAACGTGCTGGTAACACAATTTCGCCAACTTCTTCGACGACTAATTGGTTTTTTTCATCTGAGGCTGACAATGTTGCTTCAATTGAGATATCCGCATCACTACCGGTTAGCGTCAAGCCTTCTTGCGATAGAACAAGTTTAAGCCCTGTTAGGATCGGAATCGTTGTTTTAGCTGAAATGGCCCGTTGCACATCATTGAGCGTTTTGATAAATAGGGCGCGGTTAATTGAAAATTTCATAGGTGCTACCTCCGAGGGTGAATATTATATATATATTAAAAGATTTTAAAGTAATAGTAGTAGGGCCTGTGGAACCTGTGGATAAGTAATGAAAGTCAAGAATACTATAGTTTTCCACCTGTGGATAAAATGTGGGGAACCCTTAGGATAACTTCTACCTTTATCCACAACCCATTTTTAAGACTTCATGGTGTTCTTTAGATCCAAAATGGCATCTTTTAGATTTTGATCGGTTGTCAAACTTTGACTAATCCGTTCATGAGCATGCATGACGGTCGTATGATCTTTACCGCCAAACTCTTGGCCAATTTTAGGTAATGAGCTGTCGGTCATTTCGCGAGCAAGGTACATTGCGATTTGGCGCGGTAATACAATCTCTTTGACCCGCTTACGGCCTTTAAGATCGGCAACGGTTAAGCTGTAATATTTAGCAACCACCGATTGAATCTTGGCAATTGAGAGCTGACTAGATTTACCGTTGAGTTTCAAGCCCTTGAGCGCATCGGCTGCTAGACTCGTTGTAATCTCAGCGTTTTGCATCGTTGCATAGGCTTGGACCCGGACGAGTGCGCCTTCTAATTCCCGGACGTTGGAATCGATTTGACCAGCAATATAACTGAGCGTATCTTCTGGAATTTCCAGGTGTTCCGCATCAGCTTTATTTCTTAAAATCGCAATTCGCGTCTCAAGATCAGGTGGCGTGATATCGACTGGTAACCCCCATTTAAACCGAGAAACCAAGCGTTCTTGCAGCTTGGGAATCTCATTTGGGAGGCGATCAGAGGTCAACACAATTTGTTTCTTATCATTATAGAGATCATTAAACGTATGGAAGAATTCTTCTTGCGTCCCTTCTTTATCAGCGAAAAATTGAATATCATCCACTAATAAAAGGTCGACGTTTCGGTATTCTTGTCTAAATTTCTCTTGATTCTTCGTTTGAATCGAATTGATAAAATCGTTGGCAAAAGCCTCACTCGTCACGTACTTAACGTTCGTTTCGGGTTTTGATTCGAGTAATTGGTGACCAATCGCTTGCATCAAATGGGTTTTACCTAAACCAACACCACCATATAAGAAGAGGGGATTGTATAAGACACCGGGTTCTTCGGAAACCACTAATGCCGCAGCGTGGGCCATTTGATTGCCTTTCCCAGTGACAAACGTATCAAATGTATATTTACTATTTAAATGCGTTTCACGTAAAAAGGTTGGTGTTTCAGCCTTCGTTAGGACGTGTTCTTCTTCTGGTTCAAGCGGTGTTAAGTTGTCAGATTCACCAGGTAACACAAAAATAGGGGTCAGCTCGATTTCCGCAAACTCATAGGCCCCTTCAACGACTTTAGTCGCTAAATTATTTTCCCAGTATTCTTTGTGCAAGACAGAAGGCACTTCAATTAGTAGTTCGTTAGCTCTAAAAGCAAGCGGCTTAGCGGTTTTAATCCAAGCGTTAAAGCCAACCGTGGTTAAATCGGTTTGGAATTTTTCTTGCAGATAATTCCAAAGTTCCTGAAGATCAGGCATGTAGCGTGTCCTCCTCACATAAAATCACCACTTTATTGAAAAATACTCAATAAAGAAAGACTAAATACATTCTAGCATTCTAAAAAAAAGTTTTCCACAACAAGAACAAAATCCACAGGATAAAAATAAAAAGTTATGCACTCATCCACAGCGAGGCGGATAACTTTTATTCTGGGGTGTGGACAACTGAGAAACACACAGCAATTTTAGAGTTATCCACAAAATTGAATTGAAAATAGACGCTTTCATAGTGCGGGTTCTTCAGACTTATTCACAGCGTTAAAAACAGGTGTGGATAACTAATGAACACCCTGTGATTCTCTGGATAACTCTGGTAGGTTTGCTGGGGATAAAAATTATGTTAAAATCGACTAGTCAGGTTATCCACAAGAAAAACAAAATTTTTTGGATCTGTGGACAACCAAATTTAACGAATTTTTTTACAGAAAGTGTTTTAACTTCTATAGAAATATGCTATTATATTTTAGTGAATGTCATAGGTGGTTATTGCCGCCAGTTGTTTCTCAGATAAGAAAACAATAGACATAGTCAATTAGGAGGTGCCAGATTAATGACTACAAAGAGAACATTTCAACCAAAGAAACGCCATAAAGAACGTGTTCATGGTTTCATGAAACGTATGAATACTAAGAACGGTCGCAAGGTACTTGCAAGACGCCGTGCTAAGGGCAGAAAAGTATTATCTGCATAGGCCACTGATGCTTCAGTGGTTTTTTTATTATCCTCAATTTATTAATAGAAATGCCGGAGTGAATTATGAGAAAGTCGTACCGTGTTAAAAAAGAACAAGATTTCCAAACGGTTTTTGATGCAAGCCAATCAGTGGCCAACCGCAATTTCGTGGTTTACCGCTTAGATAAGCCTGGTCAAAAACATTTTAGAGTCGGTCTTTCTGTCGGTAAAAAAGTGGGTAACGCAGTCATGCGTAATCAGGTGAAACGTTATATTCGCCAAAGTATTACGGAGTTGAAACCAGATTTGTTGCAACCCGTTGACTTTTTGGTGATCGCAAGACGTGGCGCTAACCAATTAACGATGGCAGAAACAAAACAAAATTTAATCCATGTCTTCAAGCTAGCTAAGTTATTAAAGGAAGAAGCAGATTCTGCTTCTGAATAAGTGAGGGATTGAGAGTGAATTCAAAAAATCGCAAACGACTATTATTAGTCGCTAGTTTATTCTTATTTATGCTAATTGCTGCTGGGTGTAGTACTGCACCTGTTAGCAGTGCTAGCACTGGTTTCTGGGATCACTATATTATTTATAACTTCTCACGATTCCTGTTGTGGTTAGCTGATATCTTTGGTGGTAGTTATGGTTGGGCCATCGTTGCCTTTACCATTATTATCCGGTTGATTATTTTGCCATTAACTTGGTGGCAAAGTAAGACAATGATGAAGCAACAAGAAGTGGCGCCTGAAATTCAAGCCCTTCAAAAGAAATACGCTTCTAAGGATGTTGAAACACAACAAAAATTACGTGAAGAAACACAGAAACTTTACGCTGAAGCAGGGGTCAATCCTGTGATTGGTTGTTTACCATTATTGGTCCAAATGCCAGTCTTGATTGCCTTGTATCAAGCCATCTACCGGACATCTGCTTTGAAGAGTGGGTCATTCTTATGGATGCAACTTGGTAAAGCTGATCCGTACTTTATTATGGCGATTTTGGCGGCCGTCTTTACGTTTGCCACATCATATTTAACGATGATGTCACAACCAACGAAGAATGCTACAACGACCGCAATGCTCTGGGTAATGCCAATCATGATTTTCGTGATGGCGATGAACATTGCGTCAGCCGTTTCAATTTACTGGGTGGTCACAAATGCCTTTTCTGTTGGTCAAACAATGGTGATTCAAAACCCATTCAAGATCCGTCGGGAACGTGAAGCTAAAGAACAAGCTAAACGTGATCGGGAAAAAGCACTTGCTAAAGCACGTAAGAAAGCAACGAAAAAACGTTAATTTTAAAATTAAAAGACCGACCAGCATTTTATGCTGGTCGGTCTTTTTTGTGTTTTAATAATCCAACTGCTTCAAGCGGAATAAGAAGTGCTGGTCGTCAATTGGTTTTAGACGATAGAGCGTGACCACTTTGCGCGTTAATTTCGCGTCGATTGGGGTTGCGTCATCAAAGAGATGAAAGTGATCGAAAAACGCCGTGTTAGCTTGTTCGATAAGGGTTAAAAGACCGGCACCACCTAGATCGCTGCCGAGGTGGGCTTCATCTGATAGTTGGCTAGCCATGAGATGTTGACCGTACTGGATCAATTCTGGTCCGGTCGCCATGATTTCGTCAGGGACTTCACGCCTATTTAATAATGCGGCTAAATCTGCCAATGTGTTGGCTGGTATTTGTTCAATGGTCATGTTCAGCATCGCCTTTCTAGCAGTTATGTATCTGCTTACATCGCTAATATAACAGATTTAAATTAAATGTCTAGTAGGCGGCCGCTTAAAATCGTCGCACTGGTCGTTAAAATTCGTTATAATAGGCGCAATAGTTGAAAAGCGGAGGGCAAGGATATGACTTACTCAGAACAATGGGATTTAGAAACCATTTTTAAAGGGGGCTTAGCCTCACCAGCCTTAGAAAATCGACTCCAAGCATTGGGGCAACAGATTCCGGTTGTTTTAAAAATGACAAGTGACTGGCAATTTGTGTTTGATGAACCGGCCTTTGAACAAATGCAGGCCATCACGACGCAATTACAACAAATTGAATCCGGGTTGAAGCAAACAGGCAGTTTCGTCAACATGATTCAATCGGTTGACGAACGCAACCAACAAGTGGCGCCCATGATGGACCGGATTAATCAATTGCAAAATACCGCCCGTCAAATTGATGTTTTATTGACGAAAAAATTGGTGGCTTTAACGACTGAACAATTCGAAACATTAGTCAGCCAACCAGCCTTTGCGCCGATTCAGTTCAACCTACGGGAAAAACGCCAACAAGGGGCGGACTTATTAGATGAACAAACCGAAAAATTATTGGACCAATTGGCACTCGATGGGTTGCAAGGATGGAGTGATCACTACGATACGATCGTTGCGGAAACCCAGATTCCTTATTTAGATCAAACCTTATCAGCTGGGCAGGCTCAAAATAAGTTTGAATCAGATCCAGATTCTAAAGTCCGCGAAGTGGTTTTTAAAAATTGGCAACAAACCTGGGATCGTTTCTCACCAATGTTGGCGGATACCTTGAATCACTTAGCTGGTTTTAGATTAACGACTTACCAAGCTCATGGGACCACCGACTTTATGAAAAAACCGCTAGAATATAACCGGATGAAACCAGCTACACTGGATGCGATGTGGTCGGTAGTCAGCCAAAATAAAGCACCACTGGTTGCTTTTTTGAACCGGAAGGCCGCTTTAATGGGTAAAAAGCAGTTAGCTTGGCAAGATACTTGGGCACCGGTCGTGGTTGATGATTTCCAGATGACTAAAAAATCGTATGACGAAGCTGCTGAATTTATCATTGCGCATTTCCGAGATTTCAGTCCGAAAATGGCAGCCGTCGCACAAACGGCATTTGAAAAGCGGTGGATTGAAGCGGAAGATCGGCCGGGTAAACAACCGGGTGGCTACATGACCGATTTACCCGAGACGAATGATTTTAGAATTTTCATGACCTATGATGGCACACCCGGCGGCGTCTCAACTTTGGCGCATGAATTAGGGCACGGCTTCCATACAATGATGATTAATCAATTACCTGGCTGGCGCCAAGATTACGCGATGAACGTCGCCGAAACAGCTTCGACGTTGGCGGAATTAATCGTGGTCGATGCAACGGTCAATGAAGCACAAGATCGCGCAACGAAGATTAACTTACTCGATCAAAAAATAACAAACGCCATCGATATGTTTATGAATATTCATGCGCGCTATTTATTTGAACATCGCTTCTATGAAATGCGGCAACAAGGGCTACTAACGCCTGACGATTTGAAAGGCATCATGTTGAGCGCCCAAAAAGAAGCCTATGCGGACGCACTAACAGATTATGACCCATTATTCTGGGCAGACAAACAACATTTCTTCTTCGATGATGTGCCATTTTATAACTTCCCGTATACATTTGGATATCTCTTTTCAATGGGGATTTACGCCAAAGCGCAAAGTGTGCCGCACTTTGAAGCGGATTATATCGCACTCTTGCAAGACACGGCCAATATGAGTACTGAAGAATTGGCGCAAAAACACTTAGGCGTTGATTTGACGCAACCGGCCTTTTGGCAAGCGGCGGCGGATTCGATTGCCAAAGATGTGGCGCTCTTTTTAGAACTAACCGCTACCGATTTAGATTAAGTGTCGCTTAAAAAGCGGGCATGTTATACTGATATTAGATAAAAATAAGCGTCCAGTGACAAACTGACGCTTAATGAGCGGAGGTTTAAAAATGCCAACTTTTGAAGGTAAGGATATTCAAGCCGCAATTGATGCGGGGTTAGCAGCGTTAAAATTAACGCGTGATAAGGTCACAGTTGATGTCCTTGAAGAAGGTAAGAAGGGTTTTTTAGGGTTTGGTAAGCAACCAGCAATCGTTACGTTAAATCCGATAACGGTCGCTGAACCAACCCCAGTTGAACCGGAACAACCAAGCGTTGAAGACGTGGCAACTGAACCAGCAGATCAGCCAGAAAAGGCCCCAATGCGTCAGAGTCGTGAGGCGACGATCGAAGCTTTAAAGCAATACATTACCGACATAACAGCGCAGATTGGCACGCCGGTCACGATGACCGTTACAAAAGAACACAAGCAAGTCATCTTCCATTTAAAGACGACTAAGGAAGGTTTGCTGATTGGCAAACACGGGAAGACGATCAATGCGCTCCAATATTTAGCGCAAACGTATTACGATCATCACACCAAAGGAAAACAGTTGATGATGCTGGATGTTGGCGATTATCGGCAAAGAAGAGCGACAATTGTTAAACATTTAGCGGATAAGGCGGCCAGAGAAGTGGTCGCAACTGGTAAGGCGGTCACTTTAGAGCCAATGCCAGCGTTTGAACGGAAGATTGTTCATGGCTATTTAACGAACAACCGTCACGTCCAAACTCACTCAGAAGGGCGCGGCGATCGCCGGGTAATTGTGGTTGAATCAGCCCGTTCTTTTTAAGACTTGTCAATTGACGGTCGATAGAAATCGTGTATAATGAAACTAATTAAATATCGATAAAGTAGTGAAAGTGCTTTGTCCACCCCTTACGCAATGACGGGAGGGGTGGACGCTAAGCGCTTTTTTTATGCAGCTATTTTAGGAAGGAAGCTTTTATAATGCCAACGACAGTCACAGAATTTGATACGATTACGGCGATCTCAACACCACCTGGTGAGGGGGCAATTTCAATTGTGCGTCTTTCAGGAGATGACAGTTTAGCCATCATTAAACGGGTTTATCGCGGCAAGGATCTCGATAAAGTGGCAAGCCATACGATTAATTATGGCCATATTATTGACCCTAAAACGGATGCGGTGGTCGACGAAGTCATGGTTTCTGTCATGCGTGCGCCTAAAACATTTACGCGCGAAGATGTGATTGAAATTAATTGTCATGGTGGGATTGTGGCGACTAACCGAATCTTGCAACTATTGATGAGTTACGGTGCACGAATGGCCGAACCAGGTGAATTCACGAAGCGGGCCTTTTTAAACGGGCGGATTGATTTAACCCAAGCTGAATCTGTGATGGATCTTATCCGGGCTAAAACTGACAGGGCAATGCAAGTTGCTGTTGATCAATTGGATGGGAGCTTAACGCATCTCATTAAGAATTTACGCCAAGAAATCTTAGAAGTATTGGCGCAAGTCGAAGTTAACATTGACTATCCCGAATACGATACCGATGAAATGACGACCCGAATTTTACTTGAAAAAGCTGAACTTGTTAAAGGGCGGATTGGTGAATTACTCCAAACAGCGCAACAAGGTAAAGTCTTGCGTGAAGGGTTGGCAACGGCCATCGTTGGGCGACCAAACGTTGGTAAATCAAGTTTGTTAAACCATCTTTTACATGAAGATAAAGCTATTGTGACGGATGTTGCTGGAACGACCCGTGATGTTTTGGAAGAATACGTCAACGTCCGCGGTGTACCATTGAAGCTGGTTGATACGGCGGGGATTCATGATACCGAAGATAAGGTTGAAAAGATTGGGGTCGAAAGAAGTCGCGCAGCAATTACCAAAGCCGACTTGATTTTATTGGTCCTAAACCAAAGCGAACCTTTAACGATTGAAGATCGCGAACTAATCACAGCGACAACTGATAAAAAACGGATCATTATTTTAAATAAGACTGACTTACCTAATCAATTGGACTTAGATGAACTCCAAACATTAGTACGTGCAGATGAAGTGATTCAAACGTCAATTTTAACGAGTGAAGGGGTGACTGATTTGGAAGCCCAAATCGCCAAACTCTTCTTCGGTGGGATTGAAAATAGCCAAAGTACGGTGATGATTACCAACGCCCGTCAAATTGGCTTATTAAACCAAGCACAACAATCATTAGATGAAGTTATTAGCGGGATTGCAGCTGGCATGCCAGTTGACCTCGTGCAAATCGATATGACCAACTGTTGGGACAAGCTCGGTGAGATTACCGGGGATTCAGCGCCAGATGAATTGATTACGGAACTCTTTAGCCAATTCTGTTTAGGTAAATAGGTCTTGAACCATATTAAAGGAGAACAAAACATGCGAGAATATGACGCAGCGCACTACGACGTAATTGTTGTTGGTGCCGGCCATGCGGGTTCCGAAGCGGCATTAGCTGCTGCACGAATGGGCCGCGAAACATTATTATTAACGATTAACTTAGATATGGTTGCTTTTATGCCATGTAACCCATCATTGGGTGGCCCGGCAAAAGGCATCGTGGTCCGTGAAATTGACGCCTTAGGTGGTCAAATGGGCCGCAATATCGATAAGACTTACATCCAAATGCGGATGCTAAATACAGGTAAAGGCCCAGCTGTCCGCGCATTACGCGCCCAAGCTGATAAGCATGCCTATCACCGGACAATGAAACGGACAATCGAAACGACGGACCACTTAACACTCCGTCAAGGGATTGCTGAATCATTGATCGTTGAAGACGGTGTCTGCAAAGGGATTGTGACTAACACAGGTGCCCGTTACAGTGCTGACAGTGTGATTTTAACAGCCGGAACAGCCTCACGAGGCAAGATTATCATTGGTGAATTAACGTATTCATCAGGTCCTAATAATTCAATTCCTTCTATTAAACTTTCAGAGAGTCTTGAAGATAACGGTTTTGTGTTGACGCGTTTTAAAACGGGGACACCACCACGAGTGGACGGCACAACAATCGATTTTTCAAAGACGGAAGAACAACCAGGGGATAAGGAACCGAACCACTTTAGTTTTGAAACACCTGATAGTGCTTATTTGAAAGACCAACTTTCTTGTTGGATGACGTACACGAATGATACGACGCATCAAGTGATTCGCGATAATCTCGACCGCGCCCCAATGTTTACCGGTGTGATTGAAGGTGTCGGCCCACGTTATTGCCCATCAATTGAAGATAAAATTGTCCGCTTCGCGGATAAGCCTCGCCACCAAATTTTCTTGGAACCAGAAGGCCGCGAAACAGAAGAATACTACGTTGGTGATTTCTCAACATCAATGCCAGAAGAAATCCAACACAAAATGATTCATTCTATCGAAGGGTTAGAAAATGCCCAAATGATGCGCCCTGGTTATGCGATTGAATATGATGTCGTTGAACCATGGCAATTAAAACCAACCCTTGAAACTAAAGTGGTTGAAAATCTTTATACAGCTGGCCAAATGAACGGCACTTCAGGTTATGAAGAAGCTGCTGGTCAAGGTTTGATGGCCGGGATTAACGCCGCCCTCAAACAAACGGGCCGCGACCCATTCATCTTGGATCGAAGTGAAGCTTACATCGGGGTCTTAATCGATGACTTGGTCACTAAGGGGACTAAGGAACCTTACCGTCTATTAACCTCACGTGCAGAATACCGTTTAATGCTTCGTCACGATAATGCTGATTTGCGTTTAACGGAAAAGGGTCATGAATTAGGTTTAATCAATGATGACCGTTTTGACAGTTATGAAGTGAAAAAAGCAGCGGTTGAAGCTGAATTAGCACGTTTAGAAAAGATTCGCTTAAAACCAACACCAGAAATCCAAGCCTTTTTAGCTGCTAAGGGTGAAGCGCCACTTAAAGATGGTGTTTTAGCCAGTGACTTCTTAAAACGACCAGAAGTGAAGTATGCCGATTTAATTCAATTCATTCCAGCGGTTGAAGGAATCGATAACCGTGTTGTGGAACAAGTTGAAATCCAAGTCAAATATGCAGGTTATATTGATAAGGAAAAGGCTAAGATTGCGAAGTTAAAACGGATGGAAGCTAAGAAGATTCCAGCCAATATCGATTACGATGCAATTGAAGGCCTTGCAACAGAAGGTCGTCAAAAATTACAAAAAATTCAACCCGAAACACTTGCACAAGCAAGTCGGATTGGTGGGGTGAACCCAGCCGATATCGGGATTCTAAGCGTCTATATTCAACAAGGTAAGATTGCTAAGGTCAAATAGCCTGGTTGATAACTAGTCATTAGATATGTTAGAGTTAAGCATATATTGTCAATGGTAGAAAGCCAGCCGTTTCACATGAAACGGTTGGCTTTTTAGAGTCATGAAAGAAAAGTGAGGGAATCAAGTGATAACTGTTAGTGAAATGAGCTTAACGCTTTCTGGGCGTAAGTTATATGAAGACGTTAATTTGAAGTTTACACCTGGAAATTGTTATGGCGTGATCGGTGCCAATGGTGCAGGTAAGTCAACTTTTCTAAAATTATTAGAAGGTAAATTACAACCATCATCAGGCCACATCTCAATGGGCCCTAATGAACGGATGTCGAGTTTGAATCAAGATCACTACGCTTTTGAAGAATTCGAAGTGTTAGAGACCGTGATCCAAGGTCATAAGAAGTTATATGAAGTGATGCAAGCTAAGGATGCCCTATACGCTAAAGCTGAATTCACTGAAGAAGATGGGATGAAGGCTGCTGATCTAGAAGCTGAATTCGCTGAAATGAATGGTTGGGATGCTGAATCAGAAGCTGCTCAATTACTCCAAGCTTTAGGTATCGATGAATCTTTACACCATGTGAAGATGAGTGAATTGATGGAAGGGCAAAAGATTAAGGTTTTACTTGGTCAAGCGCTCTTTGGCAAACCTGATATCCTATTATTGGACGAACCAACTAATGGTTTGGACAGTGCCTCAGTTGAATGGTTAGAAAACTTCTTGGCTGACTTCCCGAACATCGTGATCGTTGTTTCCCATGACCGTTACTTCTTAAATCAAGTATGTACAATGATGTGTGATGTGGACTTTGGTCGCATCAAGACATTTGTTGGTAATTACGACTTCTGGTTAGAATCAAGTAAGTTGGCAGCTAAGTTACAATCAAACGTTAATGCTAAAAAAGAAGAACAAATCAAAGAATTACAAGACTTTATCGCACGTTTCAGTGCTAATGCTTCAAAATCAAAACAAGCTACTTCTCGTAAGAAGCAATTAGAGAAGATTACATTAGAAGACATCCAACCTTCTTCACGTCAATACCCATTCATTAAGTTCGATTTCGAACGCGAATTGGGAAATGACCTTTTACGGGTTGAGAACGTCTCAAAAACAATCGATGGTGTTAAAGTGTTAGATAACATCAGCTTCTCAGTTAAGCCAGACGAAAAAGCAGCAATCGTTTCACGAAATGACGTTGCGACAGCTGTCTTAATGCAAATCTTAGCTGGTGAAGTAGAACCAGATAGTGGTACAGTGACATGGGGTGTGACGAGTCAACAATCATACTTACCAAGAGATACGAACTCAGCCTTTAATGATGATCAACTCATTATCTTAGACTGGTTACGTCAATTTGCCGCTAAGGGTGAAGACGACAATACCTTCTTACGTGGTTTCTTAGGGAAAATGTTATTCTCTGGGGATGAAGTAACGAAGGAAATTAATGTTCTCTCTGGTGGGGAAAAGGTTCGTTGTATCCTATCTAAGATCATGCTTCAAAAATCAAACACCTTACTATTAGATGATCCAACTAACCATTTGGATTTGGAATCAATTACATCATTGAATGATGCCTTGATCGATTTCAAGGGTGCTTTGATCTTTACATCTCATGATCACCAATTTATTCAAACAATTGCAGATCACATCATTGAAGTTTCAGCTAACGGTTTAGTTGATCGTGCCGAAACAAACTATGATGAATTCTTAGCACATCCAGAATTACAAAAACAAGTTGCTAAACTATACGCTTAATAACGAGAGAAGACCAGCAGACACGGATTTGTGTCGCGGGTCTTCTTTTTTTGAATCTTTTTCAGAAAGTCCTTGTATCTGCTATTGTAAGTTGGTATACTAGTAAAGTTGTCGCAAGCGAGTAGCTCAGTAATGAGTGAGGAAATAAATAATTAAAATGTTTTTGAAAAACACTTGTTATTTATTTCTAATCGTGATAACATATTATATGTTGCTTACGGAGCTATAACTTCTAAGTGA